>Ga0255334_1000220_pt1 | contig 57781 bp, 41 predicted proteins | sample EtOH5_35cm_T3_12_FD_202080 | JGI IMG/M metagenome (GOLD analysis project Ga0255334, IMG submission 202080) | Sandy soil microbial communities from University of British Columbia, Vancouver, Canada - EtOH5_35cm_T3_129 | ecosystem: Engineered > Artificial ecosystem > Sand microcosm > Unclassified ...
AGTTCACCCTCGTAAGGCCAGACAACACGACCACCACCGGGACCGCCACGCTCACCGAGCAGTCGCCCTCTCCGGATGGCAACGGCGCGTACCACTTCGCAGGGCAGTTGACCGGCGATTTCGACAACAATACCTCCACGGCGAATACCAGCGTCGACTACACGCTGACAGCCTATGCCAATGGCAGCTATACCCTGGATCTGGTGCAAGGCTTCAGTTCGACGATCGTCCAAAGCACTAACGACGGCTCGCTCGGTGCCGGTGGCCCGGACCCCGTGCGCACATTGTTAATTCCGGCGCAGAATCCGCCGACTATTCCTTCGCCATCTGAAGAAATTGTCTTTTTTGGTGTTAACGCGACCACCAGCTCAAGCGACATATTTTCCGCCATCGGGCTGGGAGCGCACGACCTCACCGAAACGCAAATAGAAGCCGGCGGGTTTGCATTCATCGGCACCGCGAACATGAACGTCAGCACCTCCGGCATCGGCATTGCCAACAACAACCTGGATGGCAACGGGACGGCAGGCATCAATGCCGGTGACGAGAGTTTCGTCATCAATCCCGAGACCTTGTTGACGGGCATGAAAGTCTTCATCGACAACTCGGTGCAGGGGTACAACCCGGCAACGGAGGAGCTGTACTACAAGATCTTCTACGATGACGGCACGACTTCGGCTCAGACGAAGGTGCTTGCCGCTGATCTGACCTCGGAGGCTGGAGGAAAGACGTCCTTCGTCATCGATACAGCGGACCCGAAACTCATTGATGCGGTTCAACTCACGATGGGCCTGGGGGTGATCAAGATCCCGACGATCGAGTTTATTCAGGAAACCGAGAACCTGGCCAGCGATGTCAAGCTGACGTTCAACGCGACGCTGACGGACAAGGATGGGGACTCGGCATCAAGTTCGTTTGACGCCAACCTGTTCGCCAATGACGCGGCCAACGCCCTCTTCGACTACACGCTGGTGGGCACGGGCGGTGAACGTGATGCCTTCAACGTCGATTTGTCAGTCGCTGAGAACCAATACCAGGTTACCGGCTTCGATGCGGGCGCCAACCTGCGAGACACCCTGGTGCTCAACGGCGATCAGAACGCCGGTGTTCAGATCGACACAAGCGGCGCAGACAGCATCGTGACGGTTACCGAAACGGGCGGACAGGTCACGACCATCACCTTGGTGGGGGTCGATCTTCTGACTAGCGACATCGTTATTGGCAGCGTCTGAGGCGTCGCGCGTGTGAAAGGATGCGAGGGTGGCACAAACCACCCTCGCATTTTTGCAGTTCCAATAGGACATCCGCACGCTCGCATCAACCTGGGCACCCTGCGACAAACTACCGACGAGGACACTAGGCCGAAACTCCCACCCCGTTTGGGAGTATCGGCCAATGTGCAATTCCGGGCGCTTGGTCATAGTTGTAGAGGTCAATGATCAGACCTCAATGACCGCAATTGCTCGGGAGAACAATCATGGCTATTGCAATCACCGGCGAGGACGTTGTACTGGACGAGACGGCCGGGTTACAGAACGCCACCGCCACGCCAACCCCTGCAGGAGACGCTGACGACAACGACATTCTGGTGGCATCCCTGCCCGCATCCTTTTCTACCCGCTTGACCGCACTTGGAGCCGGTACCGCAACGGGTGCGGCCCTGAGTGGCTATACCGGTGCCGCGGGCAACACGGGCACCAATGCGTTCACCTTCACCGGCGGAGGAAGCATTACCGATATCCGCTTCGTCGACAGCGCTGGCGCCCCCCTCAATGGCGTGGACAGCGGACTGGACACCCTTGATGGCACCAGCATCTTTCTCTATACGGACACGAACAACAACAACATCCTTCTGGGCCGAGCCGGGGGCGCAGATGGCGCGATCGTGTTCGCTGCCTACATTGAAGAAACCGGATCGCCGGTCACCGGCGGCAAGATCTGGACAGTGGAATACCAACCGCTCAAGCATCCAGATGCTACTAACCCCGATGATTCGCTCAATCTGCTGGATAAGGTTTTCATCGGCGCCACTCAGGACCTGGATTTCAGTCTGGCCAATGCCCCTTCCGGTCAGAACCTGTTCCTGATGTTCACGAAATTGAACCCGGCAACTGAAACTGTCGGTGGTGTCGTGCGGATCACGGATCCCACCATTATTGCCACTGGGAAAGACCCAGCAGACCAGTCAAGCGGTGCCAATATAAACACTGGCGACACGATCAATACCAGCCAGGGGGGCGGCCCGACCACTATCGGCACCAACAACCAGATGATTGTGGAACAGGAAGGCATCCGCTTTTCGTTCGTCACAGGCGCCAGGCAGGATGTGACCGTTCCCAACCTTAGTCAGACCGAAGCAGATGTTGAGTCCAACATCGACTTTACCGCCGTCTACAATACGACCTCGGCCAATTTCGACGTCGTGCAACTGCAAAGCGGCAAGAGTGCTGTGGTAAAAATCAGCGCATTCAGCACTGCTGCTGAACCTGGCGTGAATTTCATCAACGGCTATGCGAACGATACGCCGGTTGCCATCACCAACGTTCGCGTCATCAACAACAGCACCGGGCTGGTGATCGAGAATTCAGACGGAACAGTGAATGATCCGGCGATTACCATCAGCTTTTCTGCTGCCGGGGTTGCAACCATCACCGGCGTTAAAGCCGGCTACCAGATTGAATACACCACAACGGCTGATCACAACCGCGTACTCATCGAGAACGGGGCGGCCGTCGACGCCAGGGGCAATGACCATGCCGATTTTGATATCGGCGGCTTCACGCTGACCAAGGCTTCTACTTCGATCGCCGAAATCGGCTCCAAGATGGTATTCGAGGACGACGGCCCGAGCATCAGCGCCACCGGTACGGAACCAACGCTGACGGTAGACGAAACGGTGCTGGCCACCGACGCCACCCAGAGCTTTACCGCCAACTTCAGCTCGGCGTTTGGCGCTGATGGCGCCGGCACCCTGACCTATGCGCTGGGCATGACGGCCGGCCCTTCGGGACTGACCGACACGGCCACCGGCGAAGCGGTCAACCTGTCGCTCAACGGCGGTGTAGTCGAAGGCCGTACGGCCACCACCAACCTGCTGGTGTTCACGGTCAGCGTCGCCGCCAATGGTGACGTCACCCTTGATCAGCTCCGCGCCGTGGTGCATCCCGATGCGACCAATCCCGATGACGCGACGAGCCTGAGCTCGGACGATCTGGTCACCCTGACAGCGACCATCACCGACAAGGACGGTGACAGTGCCCAGGCGACCCTCAACATCGGGCAAAACCTGGTGTTCGAGGACGATGGACCGAGCATCAGCACCACCGGCACCGAGCCCATACTGACGGTAGACGAAACGGTACTGGCGACCGACGCCACCCAGAGCTTTACCGCCAACTTCAGCTCGGCGTTTGGCGCTGATGGCGCCGGCACGTTGACCTATGCGCTGGGCATGACGGCCGGTGCTTCGGGGCTGACCGACACGGCCACCGGCGAGGCAGTCAACCTGTCGCTCAACGGCGGTGTAGTCGAAGGCCGTACGGCCACCACCAACCTGCTGGTGTTCACGGTCAGCGTCGCCGCCAACGGTGACGTCACCCTCGACCAGCTGCGCGCCGTGGTGCATCCCGATGCCACCAATCCCGATGATGCGACCAGCCTGAGCTCGGACGATCTGGTCACCCTGACAGCGACCATCACCGACAAGGACGGTGACAGTGCCCAGGCGACCCTCAACATCGGCCAGAACCTGGTGTTCGAGGACGATGGGCCAAGCATCAGCACCACCGGCACCGAGCCAATATTGACGGTAGACGAAACGGTGCTGGCGACCGACGCCACCCAGAGCTTTACCGCCAACTTCAGCTCGGCGTTTGGCGCTGATGGCGCCGGCACGCTGACCTATGCACTGGGCATGACGGCCGGTGCTTCCGGGCTGACCGACACGGCCACCGGCGAAGCGGTCAACCTGTCGCTCAACGGCGGTGTAGTCGAAGGCCGTACGGCCACCACCAACCTGCTGGTGTTCACGGTCAGCGTCGCCGCCAACGGTGACGTCACCCTCGACCAGCTGCGCGCCGTGGTGCATCCCGATGCCACCAATCCCGATGATGCGACCAGCCTGAGCTCGGACGATCTGGTCACCCTGACAGCGACCATCACCGACAAGGACGGTGACAGTGCCCAGGCGACCCTCAACATCGGCCAGAACCTGGTGTTCGAGGACGATGGGCCAAGCATCAGCACCACCGGCACCGAGCCAATATTGACGGTAGACGAAACGGTGCTGGCGACCGACGCCACCCAGAGCTTTACCGCCAACTTCAGCTCGGCGTTTGGCGCTGATGGCGCCGGCACGCTGACCTATGCGCTGGGCATGACGGCCGGTGCTTCGGGGCTGACCGACACGGCCACTGGCGAGGCGGTGAACCTGTCGCTCAACGGCGGTGTAGTCGAAGGTCGCACGGCCACCACCAACCTGCTGGTGTTCACGGTCAGCGTCGCCGCCAACGGTGACGTCACCCTCGATCAGCTGCGCGCCGTGGTGCATCCCGATGCCACCAATCCCGATGATGCGACGAGCCTGAGCTCGGATGATCTGGTCACCCTGACGGCAACCATCACAGACAAGGACGGCGACAGTGCCCAGGCGACCCTCAACATCGGGCAGAACCTGGTGTTCGAGGACGATGGCCCGAGCATCAGCACCACCGGCACCGAGCCCATACTGACGGTAGACGAAACGGTGCTGACAACCGACGCCACCCAGAGCTTTACCGCCAACTTCAGCTCGGCGTTTGGCGCTGATGGTGCCGGCACCCTGACCTATGCGCTGGGCATGACGGCCGGAGCTTCGGGGCTGACCGACACGGCCACCGGCGAGGCGGTCAACCTGTCGCTCAACGGCGGTGTAGTCGAAGGCCGCACGGCCACCACCAACCTGCTGGTGTTCACGGTCAGCGTCGCCGCCAATGGTGACGTCACCCTCGACCAGCTGCGCGCCGTGGTGCATCCCGATGCGACCAATCCCGATGACGCGACGACGCTGTCGGCGGACAACCTGGTGACGCTGATAGGGACCGCAACCGACAAGGACGGCGACAGAGCCCAGGCGACCCTCAACATCGGCCAGAACCTGGTGTTCGAGGACGACGGCCCATCACTTGCATTCGGCAACCTGATCGGCACCGGTAGCGTCCTGCCGCAATTCGGCTTCTGGGACCATTCGGCGGGCGCCGACGGGCTGGGTGCGGCCGGTCTGGATATTTCGGTGGATAGCCAGTTCACCCTCGTCAGACCAGACAACACGACCACCACCGGGACCGCCACGCTCACCGAGCAGTCGCCCTCACCGGACGGCAGTGGCGCGTACCACTTCGCAGGGACGTTGACCGGCGATTTCGACAACAACGCCGCAACGGCGGATACCAGCGTCGACTACACGTTGACCGCCTTTGCCAATGGCAGCTATGCACTGGATCTGGTGCAGGGCTTCAGTTCAGAGATCGTGCTCAGCACTGCCGACGGCGCACTCGGTGCCGGCGGTCCGGATCCAGTGCGCACATTGTTAATTCCAGAGCAGGATCCACCGACTATTCCTTCGCCATCTGAGGAGATTGTGTTCTTTACCGCGAAGGCGCTTGCGTCGACTTCGGACATCCTGAGCGGAATCGGGCTTGGAGAACCCGACCCCACCGAAGCCACACTACAGACCAACCCCCTGCCCTCATACATCGACCCGAGGGCCATGAACGTCAGCACGTCCGGCATCGGCGTCGCCAATAACCTGTTCCAGGGAGACAGCCTGGCGGCAATCGGCGCTGCCGATGAAAGTTTCGTCGTCAATCCGGAGAGCTTGCTGACGGGCATGAGGGTCTTCATCGACAACTCCGTGGGAGGTTACAACACGGCGACCGAGGACCTGTACTACAGGGCCTTCTACGAGGATGGCACGTTCTCGAACCTCATCGAAGTGAATACCCTGACTCCGGAGGCAGGCGGACAGGTATCCTTCCTCATTGAGAGCGATGGCACGAATCTGATCGACGCTGTTCAGCTCACGATGGCCCGAGGCGAGATCAAGATCCCGACGATCCAGTTCATCCACGAGACCGAGAGCCTGGCCAGCGATGTCCAGCTGACGTTCAACGCGACGCTGACGGACAAGGATGGGGACTCGGCGACGAGCACGTTCGACGCCAATCTGTTCGCCAACGACTTGGCCGGCGCACAGTTCGACTTCACCCTGATTGGCACGGGCGGTGAGCGTGATGCCTTCAACGTCGATTTGTCAGCCGATGAGAACCAGTACCAGGTCACCGGCTTCGATGCGAACGCAAACCTGCGAGACGCCTTGGTGCTCAATGGCGACCAGAGCGCGGTTGTCCAATCGATCGACAACACCGGCGCAGACAGCATCGTGACGGTTGCCGAAACGGGCGGACAAGTCACGACCATCACCTTGGTCGGAGTCGATCTTCTGAGTAGCGACATTGTTTACGGCAGCGTCTGAGAAACGCGCGTAAAAGAATGCGAGGGTGGCGCAAACCACCCTCGCATTCTTTTGTCAGTTCCAATATTAGATCCGCATGCTCGCATCGACCCCGGCCACCTGCGGCAGACGCTCCCAAGGGTGTCAGATCGTCTTGTTCCGACGTGAAACCAAATCCAGTTCCACCCACGTGGACTCGGGTAGTTTTTCGTTGTTGGTGAGCCCGTGCTTCAGCGCATACATCAGCAAATCGATGCGGTTGATCAGATTAAGCTTTTGATAGATGTTGCTGAGGTGGTTGTGCACGGTGTGTTCACTGATGCCCAGACGCCCGGCGATGCTCATGTATTTGGCGGACGGATCCCCGACAATGGCGCGAATCAATTCCCTCTCGCGTAGCGTTAGCCGCGCCTGTTTTGCCTGCTCCAGATTGCATTTAAAGTGAATATTCCCGGCCGCGGAATAGCCGGAAAGCCCACCGGCCCAGGCCCTATCCTGTCCGGTGTCGCGGTGGTGGACCGTGATGATGGCCTGGATGATCGATTCCGTCGGGTCTTCCGCCAGCACGATACCCCGTGCACCCGCCTCTATTGCCTGGGCAACGGGGACGGCTTCGTACAGGCCCTTGAGCACCAGCACTTTCATTTCGGCGTTGCGGGTGAGTCCCGCCACGACCTCCAGTGGGTTCAGCGCATCTGGAAAGAAACTGAAAAAAATCACATTGGGACGCAACTGATCGGCAAGATCCAGCGCATTGGTATAGGTGGTGGCCTGGCCGCTCACTTCCATCTGAGGCTTCCTGGCATTGATCAAATCTTGAAGGCCCATGAGAACGAGGGGACGACAATCGATCAGCATCACGCGTATTGGTTTTCTGTGGGTCGTCATTACTCCTGACTCCCTTGAAGAATTAACTCTGACCTCCCTCCCTTGGCCTACATGGATCAGCAGCTCCCTCACCTGGCCACCGTGATCGAAGGACAGATGCGAGCGCCGACAGGCCTAATGGTGCCCACCCGGCTATTCATCCCTAGGGGACACTTCCACTGGCTTCACCGGCAGGAGTCGCGGACGTTTCCAAAAGCCGGGCAAAGCCATCGAGGCAACATAAATAGGAATAATCATCAATAGCTTGCGCATGATTGATGTGCTCCCTCGAACCGCTGAACTGAGTCTAGGCCAGCCCAGCGTGCTGCCAGCCCGCCTATCCGCCAGTCGTCGACTCAGGCCTCGTGCGGGAAGCCCGGCCGATGTCCCCAAGGGGTGTTCTCCCCCTAAGAAATCAAGGTGTTAAGCCCGCCCCCGGCGAGCGGCAACCAAACCTGATTCCGATCAAAATCGTCAATTAACCGACGAATGGTGTAAAGACAAAAACAAATAAACTCTGACGTCAATTTATCGGCGAAACTCGCTTCGCCCAGCCATGGAAATGCTCCCAATCTGGATCTTGCCGCGATTTTTTCCTTGCGGTGCGTTCGGGTAACCGCAAGACTGCGGTACTCGAGTTTTTTGCGACAACGCCACGGCAACCACCACTGAACTGCTGGAGGTTATGGTTCAAATTGGCGTCAGTGGGATGTGAGGGTTTGACTGGAGCTGCCGGGACTCAACCAGGCATTAACGCTTTCGACACCCTCGGCAGGCGGCTTTCCCGCCCAGCGATTGAGGGTAAGGACATTAGTGACGAACTCGTATTGCGTCTTGAGCAAGTCACGACGCGCCCGGAATTCGTTGCGTACGCTGGTCAGTACATCGACGGCATTGACCATTCCGTAATCGAGCGCTTTCTCTGCGGCCACTCTGGACAGCTGTGCCGAGGCCAGGGCATTGCGGCTCGCACTGATCTTTTCTCCGCTCGAATTGGCGGTCAGGTAAGCGCTAGTGATCTCCTTGACCACCCGGCGCCGGATCGCTTCCAGTTCCTGCTCGGCGGTAATCTGATCCTGGTAGAGCCCACGGACCCGTGCCGAGGTCGAACCACCGCTGTACAGCGGCACCTGAACGCCTATACCGGCGACATAGCTGTCGGTGCGCGGCGCCAGGGTATTGTTGTAGCCCTCGTTGGTCTGCTGCGCGCTCAGCGTAAGGCTCAGGGTCGGATAGTGCCCGCCCTTGCCGCTGCGCAACGCAGCGCCCGCGGCTTCCACACCGCTTTCGTTGGCCTTGAGCGCCGGGTTTAGCGCTATACCCTCGCGCACCCAGGTTTCCAGGCTCTGCGCTGAAACCCGCAGTTGCACGTCATCGCGAATCCGGTTGAGCTTCTCCTTGACCGGCCGGCCGACGATCTCTGCCAGTGCCTCGCGACTGATACTGGCCTGGTTCTGGGCATCCAGCTCCTGTGCCGCCAGCAAATCTACCCGGGCCTTGAGGTCGAGCTGATCAGTAATCATTGCCAGCTGCTTTTCGTACAACGCATTGACTCGGTCCAGACTCTTTTGCGTGGTTCGACGCTCCGCCTTCACCAACTCCAGTTCATCTTCGGCCGCCAACGCGGTGAAGTAACGCTGCGCCAAGTCCACTGTGGCCTCGGCCTGGGCGTCCAGCGCTTGCGATTCGGACTGCTTGGCCAGGCTTTTGAATTTTTGGTAGTTCTCCCACGCGGTCTTGTTGTAAAGGTACTGACGCAGCACCAGGCTGTAGTTTTCGCTATCGTAACTGCGCTGCACCAGGTCGCTCTCCTGATGAATCCGATTCGTCCCGGCGTTGAGCGATACCTGCGGGAACAGCGCCCCCATAGCCTCGCGCTGATGTTCCTTGCCCGCCTGCGCTTGCGCATAGGAGGCCAATACCCGCGGATCTTCCAGTCGTGACTCACGATACAACTGCATGAGGTCGGTGGAAAACGTTGAGGCGCTGACCCCGGTCGGCGTTGCCGCAGTGGTTTGCGCCAGGGCGGCCCCCGCTCCAAGGATGAACGCACCGCCCAGCAAAACTGCCGATGCGTTCATGGTCATTCCTCGATCAACGATTGAGACATGGCATCGCGAGCCGGCTGCATCAAGTACTGCAACAACGTGCGTTGCCCGGTGATGATCAATACGTCCGCCGGCATCCCCGGCAACAACTTGCGCTCACCCAAGGTACGCGCACCGTTCTCGGTTACCCGGACCCGCGCCAGGTAATAGGCCGTCCCGGTCTTTTCGTTGGTCAGGCGGTCAGCCGATACGCTGCTGACCTCGCCTTCGATCACCGGCGTGGTCGAGCTTTTGAACGCGCCGAAACGGATATCGGCCCGCTTGCCGATGCCGATACGATCAATATCCACAGGCGCCACCTGGGCCTCTATGACCAGCTCGGAAACCGATGGAACGATATCCAGCAGCGGCGTTACCGGGCTCACGACACCACCAATGGTGTGCACGGTCATGCCAATCACCATGCCCGCGTCGGGTGCGCGGATGACGATACGGCTGAGCCGGTCTTCCAGGGACGAGGTTTTCTCTTGCAGATCGTACATCCGGGTCTGAACCTCGGCCAGCTCCTTGACCACCTCGGTATTGAAATCCTTGTCGATTTGCAGAATCTGCAGCTGTGTTTCGTTGATCTGCAGACGAGTCTTGTTAATAGCGGAACGGTGGTCAGCCACCTCCGACTTGAGCATCCCCAGCTTGCGTTCCTGCTCGAGCAGACGTTGTTTGTCAACGAACCCTTGTTTGAGCAGGTCGGTCAATTCAACGATTTCACCGCTGTAGGATTTCTCCAGTTGGACCTTGGCAGCAATCATCGACTCCAGTCCCTTGATCTGTTGACTCAACTGGCCAACGCGCTCGCGCAACACCGAAATCTGACCCAGCCGCGAGCCCTGCCGGGCGTTGAACACCTGGGTCTCACCCTGGCGCGCCTCCACTCCTCGCAGGCTGGCGGGATCGGCTATCTCGCCAAAGCTGATGGCCGGCTGTGTGTCGCGCTCGGCCCTGAGTCTTGCCTCCATGGCTCTGGTCGCGGCGAGTTGGCCTCGGGTCATCTCGTATTCGAAGCGCAACTGGGCATCATCAAGAATGATCAGCGGATCACCACGCTTGACGATGTCACCGTCATGGACCAGTACCGTTTTGACGATGCCCCCTTCAGGATGCTGGACCGTTTTGCGGTAAGTCTGCACGGTGACTACCCCCGGCGCGTAAGCGGCACCGTCGAGGGGCGCGAGCGCCGCCCAAGTGCCAAACAGGCCGAAGGTCACCCCTACAATACCAATGCCCAGGCGGCGTGCTTTACGATCAGATATCGGCAGGCCGGCGAAGCTTTCAATTTGACGACTGGGCATCGTAGGGTTCATCGGCATCGCCCTTGCTGGTTTTGACCGAAGCCATGGTGGCGCCTGCCGACATGGCTAGCTTTTGTGCCTGCTGTTTCTGCGCGAGTTCGGCGAGTACTTGCTCGCGTGGCCCATAGAGACTGATAACCCCTGCGTTCATCACCATGAGTCGGTCAAGTTGCGACACGATGTTGGTTCGGTGGGTAATGACAAACAGGGTCGCGCCGGTCTGCTTGAGCTGCTGGATGGCTGCCACCAGGGCGCGATCACCGACTTCGTCAAGATTGGAATTGGGCTCGTCGAGAATAATCAGCCGCGGGGTGCCATACAGGGCACGGGCCAGTCCGATGCGCTGGCGCTGCCCTCCCGACAGCATGAGGCCCTCGCTGCCAATGACGGTGTCGTAGCCATCGGGCAACTGCAAAATCATTTCGTGAACGCCAGCGGTCCTGGCAGCCTGAATGACTTGCGCCGAGTCGACCTCGGCGAAGCGGGCAATGTTCTCGCTGATGCTGCCTTCGAACAGTTCAATGTCCTGGGGCAAGTAACCTATATGCGGCCCAAGTTCATGTTTGTCCCACGCACTGATGTCCGCGCCATCGAGCCGGACCACGCCATGCTGCGGCACCCATACCCCCATCAGTGCCCTGGCCAGGGTGGACTTGCCTGCGGCACTGGGACCGATGATGCCGACAACGCAGCCGGCAGGTACGCTGAAACTTATGTTGTTGATGATCGGCGTTTTCGAGCCAGGTGCCGCGATGACCAGACTCTCTACCTGTACATGTCCCTGAGGCGCAGGCAATGACATACGCTCGGGCTGAGCCTGTTGTTTGTCGAGGATGTCGTTGAGACGGCGGTATTGCGAGCGGGCCGCAATAAAGCCCCTCCAACTGCCGATGATCAGATCGATGGGAGCCAATGCGCGGCCTAGCAGCACGGACCCGGCAAACACCAAGCCTGCCCCCACCTGATGATCCACGGCCAAGTACGCCCCCAGACCAAGGATCAGTGACTGCACCAGGATCCGGAAAGTCCTGGAAAGCGTGCTGATCACGGCACCTCTATCGCTCGCCTGGGCCTGCAGCAACAGGACATTTCTTTGACGATGTCCCCAACGGTCCATGAGGGTTTCAAGCATGCCCATGGACTCGATGACTTCAGCGTTGCGCAGGTTTTTGGTGGTATAGAGCGTCGCGCCAATATGTTCCTTGTTAGCCTGGGCCAGTGTCGGCCCCGTCAGCCTCTCATTGATAAACGCGAGCAATAACAGCAACAGCGCACTGCCCGTCGCTACCCAACCAAACCAGGGATGAAACATGAACATCACAGCGATATAGATAGGCAACCAGGGCGCATCGAAAAAGGCGAACAATCCAGGACCGGAGAGAAACTGCCTCAAGCCCGTCAAATCGTTGAGTGACTGGGCCGAAGCATCCATGCCGCCACTGTCCAGAGCCCGTTTGAAGCTGGCCTTATAGACTTGGCGACTCAGCAACACATCCAGCCGGGTACTGACCCGAACCATAATGCGCGAACGAACCCATTCCAAGGAGCCGAGCGTGACCACCAAGCCGGTCATGATCAGCGTCAGCATTGCCAGGGTCGTCAGACTTCCGCTGGTTATAACTCGCCCATACACTTGAAGCATATAGAAGGTAGGCACGAGCATTAGCGCGTTGATGAAAAGGCTGAAAAAGCCAACAGAAATAAAGCTGTCTCTACAGGCTTTCAACGCATTTTTCAGGCTGTTTTCAGGTGTGCTTCGCATTGAAACCCCTGCTCGAGAAGCCATCCATTGTGGAGCTTAGATCATGCCGAACCACTACGTGCGGCAATCGGCCGGATCGCCTCAGGCAACGAGTATTGCCCCTGCAACAACCTGACGGTAAAGAACGTGCAAGATACCGGCGACATCGAGGCCAGGATGGATTTCAGTGTTTCCCGCCGAAACGAAAAAAGGACCCGAAGGTCCTGATTTCAATGATTTACAGAATTCAATGGAGCTCTGTAGATCCATAGCTGGAGCGGGAAACGAGACTCACCTGTATTTCGCGAGCCTCAAGCGTTTCAGCTCCACGGACGATCTCCATTTTCGTCCTTGATGCGGGTCGGCAGGCCCATCATATCCAGCGCCTTGAGGAACGGCTCAGCCGCAAGCTCCTCGACGTTGGCCATGCGCTGCACGTCCCACTCGCCACGGGCGACCAGCAAGGCTGCGGCCACGGGCGGCACGCCTGCGGTATAGGAAATGCCCTGGCTGTCAGTTTCCGCGTAAGCGTCTTCATGATCAGCCACGTTGTAGATGAATACTTCGCGCGGCTGGCCATCCTTGGTGCCCTTGACCAGGTCGCCGATGCAGGTCTTGCCGGTGTAGCCGGGCGCCAGCGAGCTCGGATCAGGCAGCACGGCCTTGACCACTTTCAGCGGCACGACTTCCAGGCCCTCGGCGGTCTTGACTGGTTGCTCGGAGAGCAGGCCAAGGTTCCTGAGTACGGTGAACACATTGATGTAGTGCTCGCCGAAGCTCATCCAGAAACGCACGTTGGGCACGTCGAGGTTCTTCGACAGCGAGTGCACTTCATCGTGGCCGGTCAGGTACAGGTTTTGCGCGCCTACGACCGGCAGGTCGTCGGTGCGTTTGACTTCGAACATCGTGTTGCTGGTCCACTGGCTGTTCTGCCAGCTCCACACTTGTCCGGTGAATTCGCGGAAGTTGATTTCCGGGTCGAAATTGGTGGCGAAATACTTGCCATGGGAACCGGCATTGACGTCGAGAATGTCGATCGAATCAATGCGGTCGAAATACTGTTGTTGCGCCAGTGCTGCATAGGCGTTGACCACACCCGGGTCGAAGCCCACGCCGAGAATGGCGGTAATGTTCTTCTCTTTGCACTCTTCGAGGTGGTTCCACTCGTAGTTGCCATACCAGGGCGGCGTCTCGCAGACTTTGCCCGGCTCTTCGTGAATGGCGGTGTCCAGATAGGCCACGCCGGTATCGATGCAGGCGCGCAGCACCGACATGTTGAGGAACGCGGAACCGACGTTGATGACGATCTGCGATCCGGTTTCGCGGATCAGCGCCTTGGTCGCTTCGACATCCAGGGCGTTCAACGAGAAGGCCTGAATGTCGGCAGGCACTTTGAGGCTGCCCTTGGCCTTGACGCTGTCGATGATGGCCTGGCACTTGGAGATGTTGCGCGACGCGATAGCAATACGACCGAGTTCATCGTTGTGCTGCGCGCACTTGTGGGCCACCACCTTGGCGACACCTCCTGCACCAATGATAAGCACGTTCTTCTTCAATTTTTCTCTCTCTCCTTCTCTGCCAGCTTACGAAAGGCTGGACATGTAGTCGTTGTAACCAAACTCACGAACCACCTCGACTGTACCGTCGAGTTGTTTCACTACGATGGACGGCATTTTCAGGCCGTTGAACCAGTTCTTCTTGACCATGGTGTAACCCGCTGCGTCGATGAACGACAGCCGATCCCCGATAGCCAGCGGACGATCAAATTGATATTCACCGAAAATGTCTCCGGCCAGGCAGGATTTGCCGCACACCATGTACGTGTGCTCACCCTCGCTAGGCGCCAGCTTGGCATTCAGGCGATAGATCAGCAGATCGAGCATGTGCGCTTCGATGGAGCTGTCCACGACTGCCAGGTGCTTGCCGTTGTAGAGGGTGTCGAGCACAGTGACTTCCAGCGACGCGCTCTGCGTGATGGCCGCTTCGCCCGGTTCGAGGTAGACCTGCACGCCGTATTTTTGCGAGAAGGCCTTGAGGCGCGCGCAGAACTCGTCCAGCGCGTAGCCTTCACCCGTGAAATGGATACCGCCACCGAGGCTGACCCACTCGACCTTGTGCAGCAAGTCGCCGAAACGTTCTTCGATGGTGCACAGCATTTGGTCGAACAGGCCGAAATCACCGTTCTCGCAGTTGTTGTGGAACATGAAACCAGAGATCTGCTCGATGACCTGCTCGATCTTCACCGGGTCCCATTCGCCCAGGCGGCTGAACGGCCGCGCAGGGTCGGCCAGCAGATAATCCGAGCTGCTCACCTGCGGATTGACCCGCAGACCGCGCACCTTGCCTGCTGAAGCCTCAGTGTAGCGCTGCAACTGACCGATGGAGTTGAAGATGATCTTGTCGCAGTTTTCGAGCATCTCCTCGATCTCGTCGTCGGCCCAGGCCACGCTATAGGCATGGGTCTCGCCAGCGAACTTCTGTCGACCGAGCTTGAGCTCGTAAAGCGACGACGACGTGGTGCCGTCCATGTATTGCTGCATCAGGTCGAACACCGACCAGGTGGCGAAGCACTTGAGTGCCAGCAGGGCCTTGGCCCCGGACTGTTCGCGCACGTAGGCGATCTTCTGCATGTTCGCCAGCAGCTTTTGTTTATCGATGAGGTAGTACGGCGTTTTGATCATTTCGAGGCGCCTCCGGCAAGGCCAGCCAAAAAAGGATGCGCATTGTGCCTTCACTGGCTACATATCGAAAGAGCAGGAAGCGCTCTCCACGTGAAACGCGGCTGAATTTAAGTCCCAGGCTTCAAACAAGCCTGAGTGACGGCCTTTGTCCCCGGGCCCCGTCACATCGCCGCGCTACTGATCCGGCTACAGATTCGCTACTAGGTTTGACCGTTAGCTTTACCGTCAGCTTTGCGCTTAGCGCGCCTTCCAGTCCCGCAACCATTGCAAGCCGGCAGACGTGTTGCCACGCGGCCGATATTCGCACCCTACCCAGCCGTCATAACCCAACTGGTCGATCAACTCGAACAGATAGGGATAGTTGACCTCTCCCAGGTCCGGTTCATGCCGGTCCGGCACGCCAGCGATCTGGATATGGCCGATGCCATCGATGTCCCGACGCAGTTTGGTGGCCAGGTCGCCCTCGACGATTTGGCAGTGATAACAGTCGAACTGAACCTTCAGGTTACTGGCGCCTACTTCCTTGCAGATGGCCTGGGCCTGGTCCTGGCGGTTGAGGAAAAAGCCCGGAATGTCTCGTGTATTGATCGGCTCGAGCAACACCGTGACACCTGCCTTCGCCGCTTGGGCGGTGGCGTAGGCGAGGTTTTCCAGATAAATGGCGTGATGCCGTGCGCGATCACGCTCGGACGGTAGCAGGCCGGCCATGACATGGATGCGCGAGTTGCCCAGCACGCCGGCGTACTCCAGAGCGCGATCGAAACCGCTACGAAATTCACTCTCACGGCCCGGCAACGACACCGTGCCCCGCTCGCCCGCCGCCCAATCACCGGGCGGCGCGTTGAACAGAGCCTGCGCCAGGCCGTTGTCGCTCAAGCGTTGCTTGAGTTCTTCAGCGCTGTAGTCGTAGGGGAACAGATACTCCACCGCTTCGAAACCATCGGCGGCCGCGGCGGCGAAGCGATCCAGAAACGCATGTTCCGGGTAGAGCATGCTGAGGTTGGCAGCGAAACGAGGCATGGTAGTTCCTATGGATGGCTTTTTTTGTAGGAGCCGAGCTTGCTAGCGATAGCGATCTCAAGGACGCCATCGCCGGCAAGCCGTGCTCCTACAAGTCGAGTTCGTTAAACAAACGGCCAGATCAGCAGGGTAATACAGAAAGCCGCCATGTGATTCGCCGTGAGATCGAGGGTCGCAATCAGCGGGCTATGCCGGCAGTGGTCACTAGCGCTGAGAGCTGCTACAGAGCCGAACGCAGGCTTCGCCAGTGGCTACAAGGCATGGGTTTCTGCGCCCGGCGGTGTGGCAAGTTCTGAGCACTGACTTACACTGCGATACACCCAATGCGAACGAATGAATGTTCAACAGATCGATAGGTTCCATGGCGATCCGGGGATCACGTAATGATCTGGGTGAAGCCAACATGAAAACGGTCACGAGCCTTTTCACTTGCCTGCTCGCTGCCAGCGTTTGCGCGGCGACGAGCACCTGCGCAAATGCTGCGTCGTTCAAGACTAGCTTCGACTGCGCCACGGCAAGGGCCGCCGTCGAAAAACTGATCTGTCGCGACTCGCAACTGGCGCAGATGGACATCGAATTGACGCGTCTTTATCGCCTGGCGCTCACGGATCAACGGTCAGTACCGCGGCCAGACAAAGTCTTGATCGACCAACAGTTCTGGATCGACTCCCGTAATCAGTGTGCGTCCACGTCTGAGCCCAAGGCGTGCACGATCCGAAGTTATGCCGAGCGCGCGTACCAGCTACGCCAAGGTTCGGCCATTGTGAGAACCAAGGATCCAGACAGGCTCACCGAAGGCCCGTTGGCTTTTCGTTGTACCGGGTTTAACGCGCTAATTTCCGCCACTTTCTTTAATACGCAGCCAGGTGTCGTGTACCTGAAATGGGCGAACACCTCGATCACCCTGAGCCAGGTGCCGAGTGATTCGGGAACCCATTACACCGGCAAGGATTCCCAGGGGAACTACCGCTTCTGGCAAGACGGCAACGGGGTGATTTTCCAGAAGCCAGGTTCAGGGGCGATGAGTTGTACCGCCGAGCCGGTCAGCTGATTTTTTGGCTCAAGTCCGGAAAATCAAGCGCCGCTATCCCAGTGTTTCAACCGCAACACTTTTGTAATGTGGCGAGGGGATTTATCCCCGTTCGGCTGCGAAGCAGTCGTAAAACCTGAACGCACGATCTATCTGATGCACCGCGTTGTCTGAATTCACGACTGCTTCGCAGCCGAACGGGGCGGTGCGACGTTTCGCTAAATCCCCTCGCCACAACGGCACGCATCAGGCACAGCGCCACTCCTCTCTCACGTACTCGGCGATTTATGCCACGGATAGCCTTTCGCGCTGAGTTCAAAGGCGTATTCGAACAAGCGCTTCATGTACTCGCCATCAAATCTGTGATTGCGGGAAATATCAAAGTCGGAGCCGATGTACGCCAGATTGAAGTCCGCGCCATCCTGCTGTGCAATTCGGTAAATCCGATCCAGATCGCTGATCCCCTGAGTCTGGATCAATGCGCTGATGGCGCGACCGCCGATGCTCAAGGTGCGACGCTTGGTTCCGGACCACTGCAGCTCCAGTTTGCCGTTACGAATGACATAGAAATGCCGTTCATCACGCATACGCGCCCCGGTCACGCGGTTCAGCGCCATCACGGTGCCGGGTGGGTAAAGGAACACCTGCGTCAGGACGCCTCCGTCCACGTGCATTTCCTGAAACTGTTGACCGTCTACCTCCACATCGATCATGACGGGTGAAACGGCGCCGGGAATACTCATCGATGCGATCATGATGTTGCGAAACAGGTCGAGCGCGCCGGGTGCCTGGCTTGAGGCAATAGCGCCCATGTTCCAGGTGACCGGGCGTCCTGAATCAAGGTCGGTGGTGCCGATCATCAGCAGACGTCCTTTGGCGTATTCCGCCGCGATCGCCGCAAGCACCTCGGCGGTGACGTGCTGTGCAATCAGCCGCGACAGTGGCTTGCTGTGCGCCATACCATCACTGGCAAGACGGGTCAGCATATTGCGCGGATGGAAAATGTCTTTTGGACCGACTGCATTGCAGATACCCAGAATGACACCGTCGTACTGGGGCCCCAGGTAGGCGAACGGGGCGACCAGGGCGCCAGCGCTAATGCCGGTGACGACTTTGAACACGGGACGAGACCCATGCAGGGTCCATCCGGCAATGATGCCCCCCGCGAAGGTGCCGGCATCGCCGCCCCCCGAAACGGCCAACATGCTGGCCAGCGGCAGGGTGTCATTGGGCATCCCTGCACTGGCGAGCGCCTCGGCTTCTCGAAGGTTGGCCTGACTCACATCCCGAATGAACGGCGTCAGATCCTGGTCCAGCCAGTAGCGGGCATCCGGAATGCCAGGGATGAGCGCTTTTTCGGTTAACGTTGGCGGCACCGCATCCCGGCGTTGCAGGCACGCTTGACGCAACATGTTCAGCGTTGAGGCGCTAGGTCTGAGCAGGAATGTTTTCAAAACGCCGCCTCCGGCCCCTGCAATCGACAAAGAACGCGCTCAATGTAACGGCAAGACGCCTTGCCGATCACGCACGCTCCCCACACCCATGACTACGTTCTCAATCAGGCGCCGGTCTTCTGAAGACCAGCAGTTTGCCAGTGGCTCGCTGCACGACCTTGTCGTTTTGATTGAGTGTTTCCATGAACAGGGTCACCACGCCCCGATCTGGCTTGGAGCTGGACGGATCGATGGCCTGCACGGTGCATTGCAGACGTAACAGATCGTCCGGGTAGGTCGGCGTCGGCCAGCTCAACTCGATGCTCAGGCCGATGATCCCGTCTGCCAACGGCACGCTTTCCACCAGCAGCTTCATGGTCAGGGCTGCGGTGTTCCAGCCGCTGGCCGCCAGACCACGGAACAGGCTCAGCTCGGCGGCTTCAGGATCGAGGTGAAACGGTTGCGGGTCGAACTCCTGAGCGAAGGCCAGCATCGACGCTCGATGGACACGCAGGCTGTCGCTTTCGAACTGCTGACCCAGGCTCAGGTCATCGAGGTAGAGTTTTTCCCAGGAATGGATGGTCATGATTCAACCTCTTCAGGCGTAGCTGATGTCGCTGAGCTCGCGAAAGAGTTCCCAGGGCGCTGATCGCTCGGTAGATGATGATTTTGTGCAGTCATGGTGGCAGCCCTGCTCGTCAGGGCGAGTGGCCTGAACACCTTTTATGCTAGCGCAAGCCCGGGCAGTCATAACGTCGGCGGGACGTCCGGTCTGTTCTACGGCTGATCCTCCACCCATTGCCAGAACAACTGATAGCCGACCGCAAGCACCACCGGGCCGATGAACAGACCGAGGATACCGCTGGTGACCATGCCGCCCAAGGCTCCGATCAGCACCACCGGCATTGGCACATCGACACCGCGCCCCAGCAGCAAAGGCTTGAGTACGTTATCCACCAGGCCGGCAACGAACACATAGATGGCAAAAACAATGCTCGCCGTACTGGCCCCTTCGGTGGCGAACACATACACAATCACGGGCACTGTAATCAGCGTCGCCGGTAATTGCATGATGCCGAGCAGCAGCACCGCCAAGGCAAGCAGCCCGGCGCCGGGAACGCCCTTGACCACGAAACCGAGGCCGACCAGCAGCATCTGGATGAAGGCGATGCCGACGACCCCCAGCGCCACCGCACGAATCGTAGCGGTACACAGTTCGGCAATTTTCGGTCCTTTGCCCGGACCGCTGATGCGGGACGCGATCTGTATCGCACTGCGCGTGCCGCTCTCGCCATAAGCCATGAAAATGCCGGCGATGATCAACGCACAGATAAAGGTGAGGAACCCCATGCCGACGCCGGCGAGTTTGCCCAGAAAGCCGATGCTGAATTGCTTGATCTGCGGCAGGTACTTCGCTGTCAACTCGGGAAGATCGGTTGAGGCCTGCAGCCATATGGCAGAGATAGGCTTGCCCACTAAAGGCCAGGCAGCAACTGAATCGACGGGCGGCGGAATATGGAAGTTGCCGTCCTTGACGATGGTCCTGGCCTGATCGATCGAATCAACCAGGGAGGTGCCCAGCAGATAGACGGGCACCATGAGAACAACGATGGAGAAAAGCACGATCAGCGTCGCAATGAGCCCGTCTTTATGGCCCAGCGGCCCCCGGAGCCGCTGTTGCAGCGGGTAAAGGGTGATCGCCATAATCAGCGACCACAGCATGAGGTCGCGGAACGGGCTGAAGATCTGAAAGCAGAACAGCACCAGTACGGTAATCAAGCCCGCACGGATCAAAACATCGAGCAGATTGCGTGTGAACACCTTCTCGGAGCTGGATGTGGGCACCATTGCTGCCTCCTTGCAGATCGCTGCAGAGGGATGGGATCGGTAAGCCCAGCATAGACGCCAAATGGAAAACGCGAGCAATCACCGCAGCTTCAGCGGATCAACCAGTTCAGCGGCGATGGCCATGCCCACCAGGTCCGGCAAGGTATTGGCTTGCATGCGTTTCATCACCCGCGAGCGATAAAGGTCGACGGTTTTTGCGCTCACGCCCAGTTGTTCAGCGATCTCACGGGTGGTGTAACCCTGGACCAGCGGCAGCAAGACATCGCGCTCCCGTGGGGTCAGTGTCAGCAAGCGTGCCTGCAAGGCTTCGTGACCCTGATTGCCCGAGCGGTTTGCTGCGCAGTTACTGAGCGCCTGTTGCACGCTGTCCAGCAGCAATTGCTCGTTATAGGGCTTCTCGATGAAGTCATGGGCGCCCGCCTTGAAGGCGCGCACCACGATCGGCACGTCCGCGTGCCCGCTGACGAAAATGATCGGCAGGTTCAGCTCACGTGCACGCATTTCTTCCTGCACGTTCAAACCGCCCATGCCGGGCATGCGAACATCGAGCAGCACGCAGGCATCGAGCGTGGCATCACAGGCATTGAGAAACTCCACGCCACTGGTAAACGGCAAGGCCTTGAGCCCTACCGATTCCAATAACCAGACCGTTGAATCGAGCATGCCTTGATCGTCGTCGACCACATACACAACGTGCTCCGTCACACCTGCCATTACGTTATTCCTGTTGTTGTTTTGTTGGGCCGGCCAGCGGCAAGCGGCAGCACATCAGCAGCCCGACAGGTTGGCGTCGGGCCTGCAATTCGCCACCGAAACCTTCGATGATGCTGCGGCTCATGGACAAGCCAAGTCCCAGGCCATCGGCCTTGCTGGTATAGAACGGGGTAAATATCTGCTCCAGTTCCGGCTCGCTGACGCCCGGTCCCTGGTCTTGCACACTGATTTCCACGGTTGCACCACCGCCCTGCCCCGCAGCCATCACGATCAGTGAAGGTTGCCCCGGATGTTGTTCGCGGTTGGCGTCGATGGCATTGCGCAACAGATTGAGCAGCACCTGCTCCAGCAGCACCCGGTCGGCATAAATCGGCGGCAGATTATCCGGCAGGCGATCCTCGATTGTCACTTGGCAATTGCTCGCTTCCCAGGCACATAAACGCACGGCCTCGCGGGCGACGTCGGTGAAATTCAGGGCCTGCATCCGGCGTTGTCCCTTGCGCAGAAACGCACGCAAACGTCTGATCACTTCTGAAGCATGCGTGGCGTGATGGGTAATGCGCTCCAGCCCTTGCGCCACTCGGGCGGCGGCCTGGGGATTGGAATCCAGCGTCTGTAAATAGCGCTGGCTGGCATTGGCGTAATTGACCACCGCCGCCAACGGCTGGTTGATTTCGTGTGCGATGCCCGAGGCCAATTCACCCAGGGTGACCAACCGCGCGGTGTGCGCCAGTTCGTCCTGATGACGGCGCTGTTGCACCTCACGCAGTTCACGCTCGGTCATGTCCCGCGCCACCAACGAGTAATAGCGTTCGCCACCGGCCGAACGGTGCGCCAGCAGCACCAGCGACACCGGCACTGAAGTGCCGCCACCCGGTGGCTGCAACCGCGCATCGGTGCTCCAGACACCGTCGCGTTCGGCGCTGCTCCAGCCATCACGCTGCAGACGTGCCAGGTCGCTACTGGCGAACAATTGCGCCAGGGCCGGCATCGGTTGTTGCTCGTCGATCCCGAGAATGCGCCGCGCCGCCGGGTTGAGGTAAGTGACTTGCCCCTCGGGGTCGATGAACAACACCGGATCGGTGTTGGCCTCGACGACCTCTGCCAGGCGCCGCTTGTTCTCCTCAGCTTGCACCCGGGCGGTGATGTCCCGGGACACACTGACCACTTCCACCACCGTCCCGGTGTAGGTTTCACGAATCGCCCGGCTCGCGGTTTCGAACCACAGGTAATGCCCGTCACGATGGCGAATGCGATAGGTCATCGTGTGATAACCGTCCTGCTCCAGGGCATCTCGCGCACGCTGCATCAGGCTGGCCAGGTCCTGACCATGGAACAAGCCCTGGGCCATTTGCCCGCGTAACTCTTCCGGCCAGTAGCCGAGCAATGTCCAGGACGCGGGCGAGGCATCGAGAAAGCGCCCGTCCGGTGTGTGTCGGGAAATCAGGTCGGTGGTGTTCTCAATGATCAGCCGGTACAACCGGCGTGCCGTGGCCGCTTCACGCTCGGCCAGTACTTGTGCCGTGGCATCACGGCAACGGGCGAGTACACGGTTGTCCTGGGGATCGGGGATAAACGTCCAGATCAGGATCTGCGCTTCGAACTGGGCTTCGACCCCTTCGATGGCGCGTTGCTGGTCGAGGCAGGCACGGACCAGCACCCGGTGATTGACCGGCAGAAAACCCAGCACATCAGTCAGCGGTTTTTCGGCGAGCAGTGCCAACAGCGCCGCATTGAACTCCAGCGGTCGGCCTTGCGCATCGAGCAACAGGCTCGGTTGCGGATCGTGGCCCAACAGCGGCGAGCCGCGCAGCATACCGTTGACGCTGCTGAGCAAGGTCGTCAGCAAGTCCTGCACCCAACCCAGCCAATCAAGACTCACGCCCTCGCACACTTCCACCAGCAACAGCCCCGGCTGCCCCGGTTGCAAGGCCAGATCAAACACCTGGCCATGACTGATAGCGGCCCGGCGCAGTCGTCCGGCCAACCAGCAATCGAGTTGACGCACTTGCGCCAGGTCCAGCCGCCCCGCCTCGACCAGCCGATCAAACAGCCGCTGATCGCTGGCCAGCGAAGGGTCGCCCAGGCCCGGTGGAAAATGCTGGGCGGCGCCCTCGTGGCTGTAAATCCGCGCATTGGCTTGCCAACTCAGATAAACCGCCCGGCGCACCTCGGGGCAATCCTGCAACGCACGGCACAACGCATCGGCCCGGGCGGCCAGGGACACGCCCTCGCGCTGCAGGCGCAACCAGCTGTGCAATCGAACGGGGGTCAGGGTCATCACAGGTCCGCTTCGTTGGGGAAGCCAAGGATATACCGGCCTTGACGGTGTGACTGTATTGATTTAGATCCGCAAGAATCAAATATAGTACATATCCTATATGACGTAGGTTGTACTTCCATATCGGAGGCTGAATGTTATATAAAGCAAGCCGGACATAAAAGGTGCCCTCGGCGGCGACGCTGCCAGGACATCTATAGAGCTAACAATCAGCCACCGAGTACCCGTACATGTCGATCTATGAACAAGGGCTAGGCCCTGCGGCTGTCAATCATATTGCCTTGTCTCCGCTCAGCTTCATCGAGCGCACCGCCAGCGTTTATCCGGACTACCCTGCCGTCATCCATGGCTCTATTCGCCGCACCTGGGCGCAGACCTACACCCGCTGCCGCCGTCTGGCTTCGGCGCTGGCCGGTCGCGGGATCGGCATGAACGACACGGTGGCGGTGATGCTGCCCAACATTCCCGAGATGCTTGAAGTGCACTTCGGCGTGCCGATGATCGGCGCGGTGCTCAACCCGCTCAACGTGCGCCTGGATGCCGAAGCCATCGCCTTCATGCTGCAACATGGCGAAGCCAAGGTGCTGATTACCGACCGCGAGTTCCATGATGTGATTCACGCGGCGATCGGCATGCTGGATCACCCGCCACTGGTGATCGACGTCAATGATCCGGAATACGGTGAAGGCCAGGCGGTCAGCGATCTGGACTATGAAGCGCTGTTGGCCGAAGGCGATCCGGCCTTTGCCTGGCAGTGGCCGGCGGACGAATGGCAAGCCATCTCGCTGAACTACACCTCAGGCACCACCGGCAACCCCAAAGGCGTGGTTTACCACCATCGCGGTGCTTACCTGAACTCGTTGGGCAACCAGATGACCTGGGCCATGGGCAACCATCCGGTCTACCTCTGGACCCTGCCGATGTTCCATTGCAACGGTTGGTGCTACCCGTGGATCATCACCGCCATGGCCGGTGTGCATGTGTTCCTGCGCCGTGTCGATCCACAGAAAATCCTCACGCTGATCCGCGAGCATCAGGTCACCCATCTGTGCGCCGCGCCGATTGTGCTCAATGCTTTGGTCAACATGCCGGAATCGGCGAAAGCGGCGATCGATCATCCGGTCAACGCCATGGTCGCCGGTGCCGCACCACCGGCCAAAGTGATCGGCGCCGTGGAAGAAATGGGCATCAAGGTCACCCACGTCTATGGCCTGACCGAAACCTATGGCCCGGTAACGCTCTGCGCCTGGCATGCCGAGTGGGACGAGTTGCCGCTGGACGAACGAGCGCAAATCAAATCCCGTCAGGGCGTGCGCTACCCGACGCTCGAAGGCGTGATGGTCGGCGACTCGAAGACGCTGGAGCCGACCCCGCGAGACGGTCAGACCATCGGTGAGATCTTCATGCGCGGCAACACCGTGATGAAGGGCTATCTGAAGAACCCGACCGCCACAGCCGAAGCGTTCGAAGGCGGCTGGTTCCACACCGGTGACCTGGCGGTGTGTCATCCCAACGGTTACGTCGAAATCAAGGACCGCCTCAAGGACATCATCATTTCCGGCGGCGAGAACATTTCCACCATCGAACTGGAAGGCGTGCTCTATCGCCATCCTGCCGTCATGGAAGCGGCGGTCGTCGCCCGTCCCGATGAGAAGTGGGGCGAAACGCCCTGCGCGTTTGTCACGTTGAAGGCTGATCACCAGGACGTTCGCGAGGCCGACATCATCAGTTTCTGCCGCGAACACCTGGCCGGCTTCAAAGTCCCGCGCACGGTGATTTTCACCCTGCTGCCGAAAACTTCCACCGGCAAGATCCAGAAGTACGTTCTGCGCGACAGGGCTAAAGCGCTCTAACCCGAACCAACGTTGTACCCGTCAAGCGGCAGGTGCCTTTACCTGCCGTTTCGGGCTCGTGCACGCCGAATTCGGCGCTGCCCTGCCCCCACACACTGATAACAAAAACAATGTGGAGCCACCCATGATCGACATCCATTCAACCGATACCCAACGCTGTGAGCGCATTCGGGCCAACCCGAAATTCCTACAATTGGTGAGCAGCCGTTCGCGCCTGGCCTGGTCGCTGAGTGCTGCGGTACTGGGTACTTACTACGCGTTCATGCTGGTGGTGGCGTTTGCCCCGCAGTGGCTGCATGCGCCGCTCGCCGAACATCGGATGTTGACCCTGGGCATGCCGGTCGGCGCGGCGATCATCATTTTTTCCTGGCTACTGACCGGTTGGTACGTCTACAGCGCCAACACGCGTTTCGATGCACTGGGCGCCGCCATTCTCGAGGAGAGCAAGTCATGAACCTGCTGCGTAAACTTCTCCTCGCCGCTGCCGGGCTGTTGCCGGCCTCCGTTGTACTGGCTGCGCCCGCGCTGGGTGTGGTGGAAAAACAACCGCTGAACCTGCATGCGATCGGCATGTTCTTTGTCTTCGTGCTGGGCACGTTGGCCATCACCTGGTGGGCCGCGCGGCAAACCAAATCCACGTCGGACTTCTACACCGCAGGCGGTGGCATCACCGGGTTCCAGAACGGTCTGGCGATTGCCGGTGACTACATGTCTGCCGCCACGCTGCTGGGGTTGTCCAGCCTGGTGTTCGCCAAGGGCTACGACGGCTTCATCTATACCATCGGCTTCTTCGTCGGCTGGCCGATCATCACCTTCCTGATGGCTGAGCGCTTGCGCAACCTGGGGCGCTACACCTTTGCCGACATCGTGTCTTATCGACTGGACCAGAACAAAGTGCGGATCTTCGCTGCGTTTGGTTCGCTGACGGTGGTGTGTTGCTACCTGATCGTGCAGATGGTCGGTGCCGGTCAGTTGATCAAGTTGCTGTTCGGTCTCGACTACCCGGTAGCCGTGGTGATCGTCGGCGCGCTGATGTTGGTGTATGTGATCTTCGGCGGCATGATCGCCACCACCTGGGTACAGATCATCAAGGCTGTGTTGCTGCTGGCTGGCGGCACGACCCTGGCGTTCATGGCCATGTCGCAATTCGGCTTCAGCTACGAAACCCTGGCCACCAAAGCCGTCGAAGCCCATGCCAGTGGTTGGAACATCATGGGCCCCGGTTCAATGCTCGCCGACCCGATCAACACCGCCTCGATGTCGCTGGGCCTGGTGTTCGGGATTGCTGGTCTGCCGCACATCCTGATGCGTTTCTTCACCGTGCCTAACGCCAAGGAAGCGCGTAAGTCGGTGTTCTACGCCACAGGCTTCATCGGTTTCTTCTTCCTGGTTGTCTGCACCCTGGGCTTTGCCGCGATGGTGATCATCGGCACCGACCCGCAGTACTACGTTAATGGTGAAGTCGGCGGCGCCTTGATCGGCGGTGGCAACATGGTCGCCATGCACCTGGCCAAAGCGGTCGGTGGCAACCTGTTCTTCGGTTTCCTCTCGGCGGTAGCCTTCGCCACCATTCTGGCGGTGGTCTCCGGGCTGGCGCTGGCCGGGGCTTCGGCGATTTCCCACGATCTCTACGCCACGGTGTTCAAGAAAGGCAAAGCCAGCCAGAAACAGGAAATGCGCGTGACCCGCATGGCCACTGTCGGCCTGGGCATCATTGCGATTCTGCTGGGCATTCTGTTCGAGAAGATGAACGTCGCGTTCCTGGTGGGTCTGACCTTCGGCATCGCCGCGTCGACCAACTTCCCGGTGCTGATCATGGCGATGTACTGGAAAGGCTTGACCACCAAAGGCGCAATCATCGGCGGTTTCGCCGGCCTGATCTGCGCGTTGGTGCTGGTGATCCTCTCGCCAGCGGTCTGGGTCACCGTGCTCGGCCATGCTCACGCGATCTTCCCGTACGACCACCCGGCGCTGTTCTCCATGCCGCTGGCGTTCTTCGTGATCGTTGTGGTGTCGAAACTCGACCGCAGCGTGCGGGCCGACAAGGAACGTGACGCCTACGCCGACCAGTTCGTTCGTGCCCAGACGGGCCTCGGTGCCGCCAGCGCTTCCGCTCATTGATCTGAAAGGGCACGGCCTGCTCCAGCGGCGCCGTGCCCATCGCACAACCTTTTGAGGTTCACGTTATGCCCGAATTCAACGCCCCGCTGCGCGACATGCGCTTTGTCTTGCATGAAGTGTTCGACGCCCCGGCCCTGTGGGCACGCTTGCCAGCCCTGGCCGACAGTGTCGACGCCGCCACCGCTGACGCCATTCTTGAGGAGGCGGCCAAAGTCACCTCGCACCTGATTGCGCCCTTGAACCGTAGCGGCGACGAAGAAGGCGCCCAGTGGGTCGATGGCCAGGTCAGCACGCCAATCGGTTTCAAACAGGCTTATGCCACCTACATCGAAGGCGGCTGGGTGGGTCTTTCCGGTAACGCCGATTTCGGTGGCATGGGCATGCCGAAGATGCTCGCCGTGCAGTTCGAAGAAATGCTCTATGGCGCCAACTCAAGCTTTGCTTTGTATTCGGCATTGAGTTCCGGTGCCTGCCTGGCGCTGGATGCCCACGCCAGCGATACCCTGAAAAACCTCTACCTGCCGCCGATGTACGAAGGCCGCTGGGCCGGTTCCATGTGCCTGACCGAGGCCCACGCCGGCACTGACCTGGGGATTATCCGCACCCGCGCCGAACCTCAGGCCGACGGCAGCTTCAGCATCACCGGCAGCAAGATCTTCATCACCGGTGGCGATCAGGACCTGACCGAAAACATTGTCCATCTGGTGCTGGCCAAACTGCCGGACGCACCGGCGGGGCCGAAAGGCATCTCACTGTTCGTCGTGCCCAAAGTGCTGGTCAATGCCGACGGTTCCCTCGGCGCTGCCAACGCCGTGAGTTGCGGCTCTATCGAACACAAGATGGGCATCAAGGCCTCGGCCACCTGCGTGATGAACTTCGACGGCGCCAGCGGCTGGCTGGTCGGCGAAGCCAACAAAGGTTTGGCGGCGATGTTCACCATGATGAACTACGAACGCCTGTCCATCGGCATTCAGGGCATTGGCTGCGCCGAAGCGTCCTATCAGAGCGCCGTGGCTTACGCCCGTGAACGGGTTCAGAGCCGCGCGCCGACCGGTGCCATTGCCCCGGACAAAGTGGCCGACCCGATCATCGTCCACCCCGATGTGCGCCGCATGCTGCTGAGCATGAAAGCCATGACCGAAGGCGGCCGTGCGTTCGCCAGTTATGTCGGCCAGCAACTCGATCTGGCGAAGTTTTCCGATGACCTCCAGGAACGGGACAATGCGCAAACCCTGGTCGCGCTGCTGACGCCGGTGGCCAAGGCATTCTTCACCGACACCGGCCTGGAAAGCTGCATCAACGGCCAGCAAGTGTTCGGTGGCCATGGCTACATCCGTGAATGGGGCCAGGAACAACTGGTGCGTGACGTGCGCATCGCGCAGATCTACGAAGGCACCAACGGCATTCAGGCGCTAGACCTGCTCGGACGGAAAGTGCTCGCCGACAAGGGCTTCGCGCTGCGCCAGTTCACCGGTGAGATCCGTCATTTCGCCCATCAGCCTGACGCGCCCTACTCCGCTCAACTGTTCGATGCCGTGCAGCGTCTGGAAGACCTGAGCGACTGGCTGCAGGATCAGGCCGCGACCAATCGCAACGAAGTCGGCGCCGCATCGGTGGAGTATTTGCACCTGTTCGGTTACGTCGCCTACGCCTGGCTTTGGGCACGTATGGCGCAGGTCGCCAAGCAAAAGCTGCACGACGACGAAGGGTTTTATGGCGCGAAAATCGCCACTGCCGACTTCTATATCCACCGCCTGCTGCCACGCATTTTGAGTCTGGAGCAATCCATTCGCGCGGGCAGTGCCTCGTTGTTTGGCCTGAGCGCCGAACAGTTCTAACGATTGAACCGCACGCGGCGTCGCGCTCCTGTCTTTTTGGCGTTCGCGTTTTTTTATTGATAAGCCCTCGCCCACCTGGCGAGGGCCGCGGGACCTGTCTTTCCATAATAAAAACAAAGGGGCTTCACCATGGACCGCAATACCCGCACCCTCGCTACCCGACTGTTGCTGGCCGGCGGCGTCATCAGCCTCTCGGCCCCCGCCGCTGCTGACTTTGTCAAAGACAGCAAGGCCAGCCTTGAGCTGCGCAACTTCTATTTCAACCGTGATTATCGCCAGGACAACGCCGCCCAATCCAAACAAGAGGAATGGGCCCAGGGTTTCCTGCTGCGCTATGAATCGGGCTTCACCGAAGGGTTGATTGGTGTCGGCTTCGATGCCATCGGCCTGCTCGGCGTCAAGCTCGATTCCAGCCCTGATCGCGCAGGCTCCGGCCTGCTCAAACGCCACCGCGAAACGAGCAAAGGTGCTCAGGACGAGTACGGCGAACTGGGCCTGACCGCCAAAGTGCGTGCCTCCAAAAGCACGCTGAAACTCGGCACGCTGCTGCCGAAACTGCCCACGTTATTGGCCAACGATTCACGGCTGTTGCCACAAACCTTCAAGGGCGGTCAGTTGACCTCGCTGGAACTCGAAGGCCTGACGATGGATGCCGGGCGACTGACGCAGGTCAATCAGCGCGACTCCTCGGATTACGAGGACATGGGCATCACCCGCACCGGCGCCAAGGGCATCACCACACGTCATCTCGATAGCGACAGCTTCGATTTCGCCAGCCTGAACTACAAATGGACCAGTAACTTCGCCACCGGCTATAGCTACGGTCACCTCGACAACTTCTACAGCCAGCACCTGGTCAACCTGACCTACGTGTTGCCAGTCACCACCGGCCAATCGCTGAAGACCGATCTGCGCTTCGCCCGCTCCACGGACGATGGCGGCAGCAATGTCGATAACAACGCCATCGGCGCGATGTTCACCTACAACCTCGGCGGGCATGCGTTGGGCCTGGGTTATCAAGGCATGAGCGGCGACACCGGCTACGCCTACGTCAACGGCACCGATGCCTTTTTGGTGAACTTCGTGCAAATCGGCGACTTCGCCAGCAAGGATGAAAAATCCTGGCAGGCGCGCTACGACTACAACTTTGCGGCCATTGGCGTTCCGGGCCTGACCTTCATGACCCGCTACCTCACCGGCGACAACATCGATCTGGGCGGCAACCGCCCGGAAGGCAAGGAATGGGAACGGGATACCGACATTGGTTATGTCGTGCAGAGCGGGCCGTTGAAGAATGTCGGGCTGAAGTGGCGCAACGCGACGGTGCGCTCGACCAACTTCGGCAGCGACCTGGATGAAAACCGCCTGATCGTCAGCTACACCTTGCCGATCTGGTAAGCAAACCCTCCCCCCTCTGATCGTTCCCACGCTCTGCGTGGGAATGCAGCCCGGGACGCTCCGCGTCCCAAGAGCGGACGCAGAGCGTCCATTGAGGCATTCCCACGCGGAGCGTGGGAACGATCGGTACCCGCCAACCCGCGGCAGTGGCCAGAGTAGGTTAAGATGCCTGCAAACCAGGCCCGCCGCGAGACGCCCCGCATGACTGATACCACCCCCCGCCTGATCAAGAAGTACCCCAATCGCCGACTGTATGACACCCACACCAGCAGTCATTTGACGCTGGCGGACATACGCCAGTTGGTGGTCGACAAAGTTGCCTTTCAGGTGGTCGATGCCAAGAGCGGCGAGGACCTGACCCGCAGCATCCTGCTGCAAGTGATTCTGGAAGCTGAAAGCGGCGGTGAGCCCATCTTCACTACCGAAATGCTGATGGGGATTATCCAGTTCTACGGCCCTTATCAGAGCGTACTCGGCAGCTATCTGGACAAGAGCATTCAGACCGTGATCGACATCCAGTCCCAGACCGGCGCGCAATCGTCCGAGGCCTGGAGCGACTTCATGCATCAACAGGCCCCGGTGATGCAGGATCTGATGCGCCAATATGTCGACCAGTCGAAGGCGCTGTACCTGAACACCCAGAACCTGTTCGGCATGTTTGGCGGCAAGCCGGATACCAAAAACGGGCCGAAAAAAAATGGCGATGGGGAATAAACCCATCGCCATTGTTGCCGCTGATCTAATGCGACTTACTTATTACCGCTGGTAGCCTTGGCGCTTGCTTCTGAAGTCGCTTTGGTGGCCGCGGCAGTGGCTGCTTCGAAATTGCTTTGAGCGGCTTCGGAAGCCTGTTTCACGGCTTTCTGTGCGCTTTCAAATGCTGTACCGGCATTTGCCAGACCCGACTTGAACGCGGCCACAACAGGCTCGGAACCGGCCGGTGCATTCTTGCTGATGGCTTCAACGAACTCTTGCACCTGCTGGGTGCCCGCTTCGACCTGGCTCGAGGTCAACTTGGCGATGTCCGACTGGGTACCGACGATCAGCGCTTGAACCTGACGGTTGAATTCGGCCAGACGTTCAGTCTGCGCGCTCGGCTGGGTGAAAGAAGCCTGCAGCTCGGCGAAACCTTGTGGATCGCGCACGGCCAACAGTTTGCGAACACCTTCGAACTGCTCTTCGGAGGTTTCACGCAGGGCCTTGAACTGCAACTGGCTGAGCTGTTCAACGCTGGCGAAGACTTTGCCGCTGATTTGCTGCAAAAGGTCGAGGTTGGCTTTCTGAGCGGTTTGCAGTTTTTCCGAATTGAAAAAAGACATGCTTGAATCTCCTGGTACTGGAAGGCCCTGATGGACCAGAGGACGCGATAGCGATCCGGCCAGTCATCGCGTTAGCCTTGATATTGCAGTGCACAAAACCATTTGGCAACGTGTATTTTTGTGCGGTGCAAAATAAACTTTGCTAAAGCCCTCCTTGTTAGCTGTAAACTCCTGCTCATCGAACGGCCAGGCTAGCCCTCTTTAACTAAAGGGGTCTGATGGGCCGGTTCCCATGCACAGCGTCAGGAGATCACGATGGGTCAGGAATTAAATATTGCGCTGCAAGATGAAGAGTTCTCCGAACCCGCCGGCTTGTTCGAACACCTGAATCATCTGCAACGCCTCAATACCCGCAACGTCCTCGACGCCGTGCAGAAGCGCCAGGCAAAAACCTTCGCGCCTTTAAACCTTGGGCAACTCCGACAGCCAACGCCTGCTGACTGGCAGGAATACTTCACGGACCTCGGCCAACGTAGTGTGTTGTTCTGGGACACCTTGCGTCAGCGCGGCGACAACACCCTGGCCCACGAGCGCGCCGGGTATCCACTGCTGCTCAAGTTCAATCATGAAACGCTGGTCGCCGGTGAAGACCTGCCCCGCCCGGTCAACTATTCGTTGTTGCAAATCCTCGGCGGCCCCGGTCAACGGATCGACAGCAAAAAACAGCCGGTGATCATCATCGATCCCCGCGGCGGTCACGGCTCGGGCATTGGCGGGTTCAAACAGGATTCGGTCATCGGCGAAAGCCTGAGAGCCGGCCACCCCACCTACTTCATCTCCTTCAGTCACGCGCCCCGCCCAGGGCAAACCCTTACTGATATCACAGACGCCCAAGCGCGGTTCATCGAAGTCGTCAGCGCCCGGCATCCAGACAGCGCCAAACCAGTCGTCATTGGTAACTGCCAGGCGGGCTGGGCGTTAATGGGCCTCGCGGCCACCCGTCCGGAGCTACCGGGGCTGATCATCGTCAACGGTGCGCCGTTGTCGTACTGGGCCGGCGTCAATGGCCGCAATCCAATGCGCTACACCGGTGGTTTGCTGGGCGGTGGCTGGATGGCACGCCTGGGAAGTGACCTGGGCAATGACCGTTTCGACGGCACCTGGCTGGTGAGCAATTTCGAAAACCTGGACCCGGCCAACACCTTTTGGGGCAAGTACTACCACCTGTTCAGCGAAGTCGACAGCGAGGCCGCACGCTTTCTGGACTTCGAACGCTGGTGGGGCAGCCCGACCCTGCTCAATGGCGAAGAGATCGAGATGATTGTCGACGACCTGTTCATCGGCAATCGGCTGTCCGGTGGCCTGGGCCGCAAGAGCAGCGGGCTTGACCTCAAGCTGATCGAAGTGCCGGTGGTGGTGTTCTGCTCGTATGGTGACAACATCACCTCCCCGCAGCAGGCACTGGACTGGATCACCGACGTCTATCCCAGCGATCTCGCGTTGCAAAATGCCGGGCGCACCATCGTTTACCTGCGACACGCGAGCATCGGTCACTTGGGCATCTTCGTGTCCGGTGACGTGGCGCGGCGTGAACACCGTGAATTGCTCGGTGCGGTTGATGCGATCAATGCACTGTCAGCCGGGCTGTATGAAATGCTGATCGAAGACCTGCCGGAGAATTCGGCGACGCCGTATGCCGTGCGTTTCGAACGCCGGCGTATCGCCGACATCCATGGCCAGGTGCAGCCGCCCCGCGATGACGATCGCGAATTTGCGCTGGTCCAGCGTGTGTCCGCTATCAACAACAGTGTGTACGACGAATGCATACGCCCGTGGTTGCGCCAGTTGATCAACGAACCGAGCGCCGAAATGCTGCGCCGGACGCACCCTTTCCATCAGCAGCAAGTGGCCTGGAGCAGTTTGAACCCGGCGCTTTGGTGGCTGGCAGGCAGTGCCGCCCAAGTGAGCAAGGATCGTCACCCCGCCAGCCAGAACAACCCGTTGCTGGTATGGCAGGAACTGTTTTCCAACCAGGTGCAGGATGCCTTGAACGGCTATCGCGACCTGCGTGATGCGGCTCAGGAAATGTGTTTCTACGGCGTGTATGGCGTACTCAACAGCCTCGCTGGCAATGCCCCCGGACGTAATCTGCAGGAACATGCCGAGCAGCACGACAAGGTTTTGATCGAGCGCTTGCAGGATGCCCTGCCCCTCGGCGGCCTGATGGAAGCCTTGATACGGATCCTGTTCCTGCTGGGCCGCGACAGCGACGAGCCGGGCAAGGAAAGTGTCGAAAAATTGATCCTGCAACTGCAGGTGCTGCTCCAGGACTACAGTGCCGAGCCGCTTGATTTGCGCGAAACCCTGCGCCTGCAAAAACTGCTGGTCGCCACCCATCCGCAAGAAAGCCTGCACAGCCTGCCCTTGATACTTGTCGAGGTCGAAGAACGCCAGCAAGTGTTGGCGGCTGTCGCCAATTTGCTGCCGGAACTGCTGACCAGCGGCGCAGACAACCTCTTTTGGCGGGAACTGCACACGCTGCTCGACGTGCCGCTGCCAGGTTTCAGCCTGACCCAACCACCCGGTGAAGCCGATGCCATTGAAGAGAAAGTCCCGGCGGTAACCCCTGAGCCGATCAAGCAGATCACCCCGGTGGAAATCCCCAAGCCAATCAAGCAGAAAACCCCTGTGGTCATCCCTGAGCCCGTTAAGCAGGAAGCCCCAGCGCTAATCCCCGAGCCAATCAAGCAGAAAATACCGGCAGTGACCCCAGACCCCATCGCCAAGGTTGCCAGTCCTGTGCGCAAACCTGCCAAGGGCAAGAAAGGCGTGAAAAAACCTCCGGTGAAATGACGTTGAACGTTGACGGGAGGCTGCGTCAGACCGACGCGGCTTCCTTGATTTCAAACGATTCATCGGCCCGATACTGACCGGGTGTCATGCCAAACCAGCGGCTACAGGCTTTGTTGAAACTGCTGTGATCATGAAAACCAAGGAGATACGCGACATGCTTCATGTTGAAGTGAGAATGGCGCAGGTAGAAATCGGCCAATTGCCGGCGCACCGCGTTCTGCACGTCCTTGAATTGCGTCCCTTCCTTTTCCAGCGCGCGTTGCAACGTCCGCTTGCTGATGTTCAATGCCGCTGCGATCGACTCCATGTCGCATTGCCCCTGGCCCTGACTCAAGCGCTCGGTAATCAATGCGCGAATTCTGCTGACAATGCAAAAACCAAACAGCAGGTCCAGTTGAGCCTCGGCAAAACTGTCATGCAGCACCGCCAACGCTTCATTGGCCATGCTCAACGGACGCATCAGTTCCTCACTGTCAAACAAAATGCTGTCGTAAGGCGCGTTGAAATGCAGGTCGCAGCCAAACAACCGACGATGCTCGGTGGTGTCTTCAGGTTCGGGATAGCTGAATCCCACGCTCAAGGGTTGCGGTGCGTTGCCGCCGGCCAGCTTACGGCAGAAACCCAGCAATGAAGCCAGCGCTGCATCGGTGTATTGGCGAGGTTTGATCGAGCCTTTTTGTTGATGGTCAAGGCCGGAAAGTCGGTAATTCTGCTGTTCCGATGTAAAGAAAAGGCTGAACCCGGTACCAATCAACGGACTGAAACGGACCAGTCGTTCAAGGGCGTTTTTCAGATTCAGGCTGGACATCATGGTGTAGCCGACGATCTGAAAGCTGCCGGGGTGGAAACTTCCATAGGCCTTCAAGCCAATGTCTGGATCACCCGAGGCCTGAGCGGCCAGATCCCATAGTCGATAGATAGCCCTTCGCTCGCAAAACGCTCCTGGTTTGTTCGCGAGCTTCATGTCTAGTTCAGCCTCCTGGCACAGACTGGCAACATCCAGTCCCTGAGCCAAGAGCGTATTTACCAGCACGCTGGCATAGCCTGAACTCATTCTATACATGGCGTCCTCAATGACCTGTGGAACCGAACATCCTGTCCGGGGCCGTGACTGATCTGCGATGAATCAAATACTAACGGGTGGTTCAGTTGCCAATATTGATCCCAGTATAGGTACTCCTCACTTTTAGCCACTATTTCAGACCACTCGTCGCCTTGTAGCAGCTGCCGAGCCCGCGAGGCTGTGGTTGAGAGGATTGTGGCGAGGGGATTTAGCGAAACGTCGCACCGCCCCGTTCGGCGGCGAAGCCGTCGTCATCCATTCGATGCGGTGTGGCTGGAAAAACAGGGGGCGCTTCGCAGCCCAACGGGGATAAATCCCCTCGCCACAATCCCTCCCCACAACCTCGCTGGCTCGGCAGCTGCTACACAGATGAGCGTGAGGCGACCATAGAAAGTTCCCGTTCCGCTTCGCGCATGGCACCGTTGGACACCAGACCGTCACCTCTCAACACTTCCGCACGTCCTGCCAATACCGAACAATCCCCCATCTTGCCGCGCAAAATACAAAAAGGAAGAGAGCATATGAAGTCGCTTGGTCGTATTGCGTTGGTCACGGGTGGTATGGGTGGGATTGGCACTGCGATAAGCCAACGCCTGTACAAGGAAGGATTCAAGGTCATCGTGGGCTGCAGCTCCGATTCCGCCCGCAAGAAAGAATGGATGGCGAGCCAACAGGAGGCGGGTTATCAATTCGAATGCATCTATGGCGACATCACCGATTGGGAATCAACACGCAACGCGTTCGAGATGGCGCGTGAGCAATTCGGCCCGATCGATGTCCTGGTCAACAACGCCGGGATCACCCGTGATGCGTCCTTTCGCAAGCTGACGCCCGAAGACTGGAACGCGGTCATCGGCACCAACCTGAGTGGCCTGTTCAACACCACCAAACAGGTGATTGAAGGGATGCTGGCCAAGAAGTGGGGACGGGTCATCAACATCTCCTCGATCAACGGTCAGCGCGGCCAGTTCGGCCAGACCAACTACAGCGCGGCCAAGGCCGGCATCCATGGCTTCACCATGGCGCTGGCCCGGGAAGTGTCCGGCAAGGGCGTGACCGTCAACACCGTTTCCCCAGGCTACATCCAGACCAGCATGACGGCGGCCATTCGCCCGGACATTCTCGAGACCATGATCGCGGCCACACCGGTCGGGCGTCTCGGCCAGCCTGAAGAAATCGCCTCCATCGTGGCCTGGCTGGCTTCCGATGAATCGGCCTACAGCACCGGGGCCGACTTCTCGGTCAACGGCGGCATGAACATGCAGTAGACCTGTCAGGGCATGGATGCCCTGCTTTCGCTCGACAACATCTTAATGAGGTCACGCATGAACGAAGTCGTAATCGTTGCCGCTACTCGTACCGCCATTGGCAGTTTTCAAGGTGCCTTGTCCGCAATTCCAGCTACCGAGCTGGGCGCGGCGGTCATTCGCCGTTTGCTGGAAGAGACCGGTCTGGACGGCTCGCAGATCGATGAAGTGATCCTCGGCCAGGTACTCACCGCAGGCTCGGGGCAAAACCCCGCACGTCAGACGGCGATCAAGGCCGGCCTGCCCCATACCACCCCTGCCCTGACCCTGAACAAGGTCTGCGGCTCGGGCCTCAAGGCGGTCCAGCTGGCCGTCCAGGCCATCCGTTGCGGCGACGCCGAACTCATCATTGCCGGCGGTCAGGAAAACATGAGCCTGGCGCCGTATGTTCTGCCCAAGGCCCGCACCGGTTTGCGTCTGGGTCATGCGCAACTGCAAGACAGCGTGATTCAGGATGGGTTGTGGGACGCCTTCAACGACTACCACATGGGCATCACTGCCGAGAACCTGGCGAAGAAATACGAACTGAGTCGCGAAGACCAGGACGCTTTCGCCGCGGCTTCGCAACAGAAAGCCTCTGCCGCCATCGAAGCGGGTTACTTCAAGCGTGAAATCACCCCGATCCTGATCCCTCAGCGCAAGGGTGAGCCGCTGGTCTTTGACACCGATGAACAGCCGCGTCCGGGCAGCACGCTGCAGGCGCTGGGCAACCTCAAACCCGCGTTCCAGAAAGACGGCAGCGTGACCGCCGGGAACTCGTCGACTCTCAACGACGGCGCCGCCGTACTGTTGCTGGCCAGCGCCGCCAAGGCCCAGGCCCTCGGTTTGCCGGTTCTGGCACGCATCAAGGCTTACGCCAGCGCTGGCGTCGATCCGTCGATCATGGGCATCGGCCCGGTACCGGCCACCCGCTTGGCATTGACCAAAGCCGGCTGGAGCCTGGACGACCTTGACCTGATCGAAGCCAATGAAGCGTTCGCTGCGCAATCACTGGCCGTCGGCAAGGAACTGGGTTGGGACACCAGCAAAGTCAACGTCAACGGTGGCGCGATTGCCCTGGGTCATCCGATCGGCGCATCGGGCGCGCGGATTCTGGTGTCGCTGTTGCACGAGCTGATTCGTCGCGACGGCAAAAAAGGCCTGGCCACGTTGTGCATCGGTGGCGGCCAGGGCGTCAGCCTGGTCATCGAGCGCTAGAAGCAACACAGGACTGCTTGCTTGACTGCTAACGCGGCGCCGAAGTCCGGCGCCGCGGTTTTTTTCTGCCCGGTTTACTGATGTGGGCAAGGAGTTCCATGGACAATAACGCGCATACCTTCAACACCTTCTGGTCAGGCCAGGTTCCGTTCATTGCCTCCTTTGCAGTGCAACAACTACGTCTCTGGGTCAGCACCAACCCGTGGTTTACCGGCCAGGACTACAACGAGTGGTTTGACCTGCCGCGCGGCACCCTGGACAGCCTTCAATCGGACTACCAACAGCAATGGGGCGAACTCGGCCAGCAACTGCTGACCGGTCAGCCATTCAGCTTCGACGATCGACGTTTTGCCAGCGGCAACTGGAGCCAGCCCCTGTTCGGCTCCCTCGCCGCCTTTTATCTGCTCAACGCAGGGTTTCTGCTGAAGCTGCTGGACACGTTAGCGATCCCGGACAAAAAGCCGCGCCAGCGCCTGCTCTATCTGGTGGAACAGGCCATCGCGGCTGGCGCGCCCAGCAACTTTCTGGCCAGTAATCCCGATGCGCTGCAACGGGTCGTCGACACCCAGGGCAGCAGCCTCCTCACCGGCCTGTTGCACCTGGCCAGCGACCTGCAAGAAGGCAAGATGCGCCAGTGCGACGCCGGCGCCTTCAAAGTCGGTGTCGATCTCGCCAACACCCCCGGCGAAGTGGTGTTCGAGAACGAACTCTTCCAGCTGATTCAGTATTACCCGCAAAGCGAAACCCAGTACCGGCGCCCGGTGTTTGTCGTGCCGCCGTCCATCAACAAGTACTACATTCTCGACTTGCGCCCGGACAACTCGATGGTTGCCCATTTGTTGAAACAAGGGCACCCGGTGTTTCTGATGTCGTGGCGCAACTTCGACCAGGCGCACGCTGGCACCACTTGGGATGACCTGATCGAAACCGGCATCATCAAAGGCCTGCAAGTGACCCGCGAGATCAGCGGCGAGCAGCGGCCCAATTGCGTCGGCTTCTGCATCGGCGGCACCTTGTTGAGTTCAGCGCTGGCGGTCCTGGCGGCGCGCGGCGACCGCGAGATTGGCAGTGTGAGCCTGTTGACCACCTTCCTTGACTACCTCGATACCGGCCCCATCGACATCTTCGTCGACGAACAACTGGTGGCCTACCGCGAGCGCACCATCGGCGGCCAGGACGGCCCCATCGGCCTGTTCAAGGGCGAGGACATGGGCAATACCTTCTCGCTGCTGCGTCCCAACGACTTATGGTGGAACTACAACGTCGACAAATACCTCAAGGGCCAGAAACCAATCCCCCTTGACCTGCTGTTCTGGAACAACGACAGCACCAACCTCCCAGGCCCGATGTACTGCTGGTATTTGCGCCACACCTATCTGCAGAACGATCTGAAATCCGGTGAGCTGGACTGTTGCGGGGTCAAGCTGGACCTGCGCGCCATCGATGCTCCGGCGTACATCCTCGCCACCCATGACGATCACATCGTGCCGTGGAGAAGCGCTTACGCCAGCACCGAGTTGCTCTCCGGGACCAAGCGTTTTGTACTGGGCGCGTCAGGGCATATCGCCGGGGTGATCAACCCGCCGGCCAAGGAAAAACGCCACTACTGGACCAACAACCGGGTCACCAAGAACCCGGAAACCTGGTTCAAGAACGCCCAGCAACATTCCGGTAGCTGGTGGAATGACTGGTTCGTCTGGCTGGCTGAACAGTCTGGCGAACGCCAGCCCTCGGTACTGCATACCGGTAACGCGCAATACCCGGCGATTGAGTCGGCGCCTGGGCGTTATGTGATGCAGTGACCGACAGCCCCGCGCCTTGACCGACAGCGCGCGGGGCCGTCCTTCAGCGTCCTCGCAAAAAAACCAAACACAGCACATCGGTTCAATATTCCCGCCTGAATCTACGCAACCATGGCCTCCTCACTCACCCGTAAGGACATCGCCATGGCCCTCGCAAAAGCTGTTCCCGGCAAAACCCTGCTGACCCCGTCCGACCACACCCTGATCATGATCGATCACCAGTCGCAGATGTCCTTTGCGACCAAGTCAATTGACGCCGTCACCCTGCGCAACAACGCTGCACTTGTGGCCAAGGCCGCGCGGGGCTTCAAGGTCTCGACCGTCCTGACCACCGTCGCCGAGAAGAGCTTTTCCGGGCCGATCTTCGACGAAATCAAGTCAGTGTTCCCGGAACACAACGTCATCGACCGTACCAGCATGAACACCTGGGAAGACGAGCGCATTGCCGTCGAAGTCAACGCGTTCGGCAAACAGAAAATCGTCCTCGCCGGTCTGTGGACCTCTGTGTGCATCGTGGGCCCGGCACTGTCGGCCATCGACCAGGGTTTCGAGGTTTACGTGATTGCCGATGCCTGTGGCGACGTCAGCACCGAAGCCCACGAAATGGCGATGCAGCGCATGATCCAGATCGGCGCCCGCCCAATGACCTCGCTGCAATACCTGCTTGAACTCCAGCGCGACTGGGCACGTACCGAAACCTATGACGAAACGGTGAAAACCTCGATTGCGAACGGAGGCTCCTACGGTCTTGGCCTGATCTACGCCAAAACCATGTTCGGTGCCTCGGAAGGCCATTAAGCGCCGTCTAAAAACAAGCGACTCCAGACATTCTGGAGTCGCTGTCCTCGTGATGAATAAGCCATGAAGCTTTGCGCGCAAGAACTGAAACTCGCGTTGCCGTTCTGGGTGTCGGTGCTGTTCGCGGGCTCGGCCGGGGCGGCTCTGGCTGATGAATCGACGCAACCCTCCCAGGGCTTTCTGGACGGTGCATCGTTGTCGGTGCTCAGTCGAAATTTCTACCTCAACAGTGACTATCGGTCACCGTCACCCGCGGACAAAAACTATAAACAGGAGTGGGCTCAAGGATTTATCGGCGCTTTTGAATCTGGATTCACACCCGGTACATTTGGATTTGGCCTGGATGCCCATGGGTTTCTGGGGCTCAAGCTCGATGGCGGCAAGGGCCATTCCGGGACTGGACTGCTGCCCGTGGATGCTGATGGCCGCAGTGAAGACAACTACTCCAGCGGCGGCGCGGCATTGAAAATCAAGGCCTCCCGAACCACAGTGGCCTTCGGTGAAATGATGGTGGAAACACCGGTGTTCGACACCGCAGACAAACGCCTGCAACCGGAGTACGCCACGGGTTTTTTGCTCAACAGCCGTGAAATCGACGGTATGAATCTGCAGGCCGGTCACTTCACCGCGTTCAAGAACCAGGACAGTTCTTCGAGCAAAGACGACTTTTACGGCTACGGCGCCAACACCGAGGCCGGTGGCATCTCGTTTCTCGGCGCTGACCTGTTCACCCAGAGTCCCGTCGGCGGCGCGCTCTACGCTTCCGAGCTGACCGACACCTGGCACCAGTACTACGCCAACCTGCACCTGAAACAATCCGGCATGTTCCTCGATGCCAATGTCTATCACACGCAGGACACCGGCCAGGCGTTGGCCGGCGCCATCGACAACACGGCATTCAGCCTGTCGGGCAAATACACTCACGATGCCCACGGGTTCACGCTGGCTTATCAAAAAAGCAATGGCGACACGCCCTTCGATTTCGTCGGTGGCGACTCCATCTACCTCGCCAACTCGATCAAGTACGCGGACTTCAACGGCGCTCATGAACGTTCCTGGCAAGCACGCTATGACCTTGACCTGGGCCCCTACGGGATTCCCGGGCTGAACTTCATGACCCGTTATGTGAAAGGCAGCCAGATCGACGGCACCCATGCGCCTAAAGGTGGAGCCTACAACCCGTTCGACGAGACGCTCGGTGAGTACGTCCCTCAACAAGGGGACGGCGGACGGCATTGGGAGCGGGACATAGACCTGCGCTACATCGTGCAATCAGGATCGGCGAAGGGCTTGTCCCTGCAACTGTCCCATGTGTCGCATCGCGCCAACAGCGCGCAGGCCGGCGATGATATCGACAGGATCTACGTGGTTATCCAGTACCCGTTGACCTTCGGGCGCTTTTGACAAAAATGGCGGAAGGCAGCCGGAGTCGAACCTGCCCGGGAACGGATGCCGTCCCCAACCGGGTTTGAAGCCCGGCCGCGCCACCGGGCGCGATTGCCTTCCTTGAAGTCAGTGATCGGTGCGTTGTGCCAAGGCATTGTCGAGGCGGATGTGGCGCTTGTCGCCAAACCGTCGCGTCAGGCCGATCCGGTCGAAGTATTCGAGAATCTGGATGCTGCGCTTGCGACCCAGGCCCACCGCATCACGAAACGCCGTGACCTGAATCACCGGGTTTTGCGCCGCCAGTTGCACAAGCATAGCCGCCAATCGGCGGATCATCGTGTCGGTGTAGAACAGGTCACGGACGACTTGATGCACCAATCCCAACCTCGCCATTTTGCACAGCAGCAAGCGCACGGCCGCCTCGTCATGGCCAAGGTCGCGCACCCACGGCGGATCAAAACCAGCCTGTTCGAACAATGGCTGCAAGTGTTGCCACAGGGCGTCGTCGTCTTCGCTCAAACGCACCTGATGATCGGGCAAATGCAACCATGGCCCGCTGGCGGCAATGGCCGCGCTGGCGAGTAATTCGTCGAGCAGGCTGATGAACGTCGCACGCTCCAGCGCGGTGCCGCTGAACCGCCGCAGGCGATCCCGGTCCGGGCCCATTTGATCCGGTTCCAGTTGATGAAAACGTGCGAGGTGTTCCAGCAACGGCGCTTTCAGCGCTTCCCAGCGGGCCGCACTGAACAGCAACGGGCCTTGGCGGGTGTCGATCAGGCGCACGTCATCGGGCAAAACCCAGGTGTTGCGGGGGCGGTTGAACTGACGCTCAAGACGCCGCGGGTCGAGCCCGGTGTCGCTGTTGGCCAATAATGCCGGCAGGATCTCCTCCAACTGATTACCTGTGGCGAGGGCGTATAACTGCGCCAACCGTTCGGGGCTGCGGCGTTGTCGGGTCGGTGCAAACGGGTCGAGCACCCGCGCGCCGCCGAGGGTGCGTTGGGCGCTCTGGTCCCGCAGGATCAAGGGATCGCCCTTCACGGCCTGCACCGGGGCATTCAACAGCAGTTGCGCGAACATCCGCTCACCCGGCAAAAGGCGGGTGCCTTCCAGCAACGCCACCCGGCCGGTCACGTCCTGAGTCCCCACGTGAACATGCACAAGCTGAAAGTGCTCGAAGGCTTTGGGTTCGCTGGCCAACAATTGCAGGTCGATATCCACTCGCTGGGTTGGCGCGTACAGCCACTCGGACGACAGCCACTGACCGCGATGGATCTGCTCCAGGGCCAAGCGTTCGGCACTCAGGTTCAACGCCACTCGCTGTCCGGCCATGGCGATCTCGGCAGCCTGACTCTGCGCATGCAGGCCGCGCACACGAACGGGTTTGCCCAGCGGGCCAAGCATCAGCGTATCGCCCACGGCCACCACGCCAGACAACGCAGTGCCGGTCACCACGATACCGACGCCGGCGACGCTGAAGGCTCGGTCAATCGCCAGGCGAAAACCGCCGCTGGTGCTGCGTTGAAGAACTTCATGTTGCGCCGCGAGCAAGGCCTGTCGCAGCGTCTCGACGCCCTCCCCGGTCACACTCGACAGCGCAATCTGCGGCGCGTTGGCGTAGGGTCCCGGGGCCAGCAATGTCTGGATCTGTTCGCGGACGGCGTGCACTCTGGACCGTTCGACGCGGTCGCATTTGCTGATCGCCACCAGCGCTCGAGGGATACCCAGCAGTTCAACGATGGCCAGGTGTTCGCGAGTCTGCGGCATGACACCGTCGTCGGCCGCGACCACCAGCAACACCAGATCAATGCCCTGAGCCCCCGCCAGCATGTTGTGGGTGAAGCGCTCATGACCGGGCACGTCGATAAAACCGGTCAGGGGCGCATGCGGTTCCAGCGCCGCGTAGAGGTAGCCGAGGTCGATGGTCATGCCGCGTTCACGTTCTTCCCGACGCCGGTCGCCGAGCAGGCCGGTCAGCGCCTGGAGCAAGGCCGTCTTGCCGTGGTCGATGTGCCCTGCGGTGCCGACGATCACGCTACGGTTCCTGCCATTTGATCGAGTTGCGCCAGCCACGCCGGTTCATCGTCCAGTTGCCGCAGGTCCAGCCACAACGCATCGTCATCAATGCGCCCGAGCACCGGAATCGGCAACGCACGCAGGACCGCTTCCAGACCGTGCAGCTGCCGTCCGCGAAGACGTTTGGATACGTGCGGTCGCAGGCATAAAGCCGCACTCGGCAATCGCGCCACCGGTTGGCTGCCGCTGCCGATCATGCCCAGCGCCGGTACCGCGCTGACGCTCCAGCCGTCGCCCAAGGCTTTGGCCAGCAAGGGTTGCAGGCGTTCAGCCTGGGCGAGGATGTCCGCCTGGGGCCGAGTCAGCAGGCGCAAACTCGGCAACCGTTCGGCTAGACTATCAGGGTCGCGGTACAGGCCCAACACCGCTTCGAGGGCGGCCAGGGTCAGTTTGTCGACCCGCAAGGCGCGTTTGAGTGGATTCTTCTTGATCTTCGCGATCAGGTCTTTGCGGCCGACAATCAACCCGGCCTGGGGGCCACCCAGCAGTTTGTCGCCACTGAAGGTGACGATGTCGGCGCCATCGATCAGCGCCTGGCGCACCGTCGGTTCGGCGGGCAAGCCCCAGCGCGTCAGGTCCAGCAGGCTGCCGCTGCCGAGGTCTTCAAGCAATGGCAAGCCGTGTTGATGCGCGAGTTGCGCCAACTCGGCGGTCGGCACCCGCGCGGTGAAGCCTTCGATGTTGTAGTTGCTCGCATGGACGCGCATCACCAAACCGCTACGGGGGCCGATGGCCGCCTCGTAATCCCGGGCATGGGTGCGATTGGTGGTGCCGACTTCGTGGAGCCTGACCCCAGCCCTGGCCATGATGTCGGGAATGCGGAAGGCGCCACCGATTTCGATCAGTTCGCCCCGGGAAATGATGCCTTCCTTACGCGCGCCCAGGCTGTTGAGCGCCAGCAACACCGCCGCGGCGTTGTTGTTGACCACCGTCACCGCCTCGGCGCCGGTCAGCTCGCGGATCAGGCCTTCGATCAGGTCATCACGGTCGCCGCGCTTGCCGCTGTGCAGGTCGAATTCCAGGTTAAGCGGATAACGGGCCGCCATTTGCATCGCTTCGATGGCTTCCTCCGGCAACAACGCTCGCCCCAGATTGGTGTGCAACACCGTGCCGGTAAGATTGAACACCCGGCGCACGTTGCTGCGATGCTGACTGGCCAAGCGCTCTCCCGCCCTGCCCGCCAACGCTTCAGGCGCGACTTCAATGGCGTCGAGTTGCCCGAAAAGGACCGGCTCACGCAAGTCATCGAGCAATTGCCGCAGGCTGGCCAGCAGCGCATCACGCCCGTAACGTTCGGCCAATGGCTGACAGGCGGGATGACGCAGCAAACTGTCGATAGAAGGCAGCCGCAGGGTTGAGCTGGCGGATCTGGAAGACATCAGGCGCTCCCGCAAACGTTGACCGTCGCGCCTGAGTGTAGTCGCTGAGCCCGGCGGGATAGCTTAAAGGGCTCGCTCAGTCACCTCCCGGTGCCAGCAACAGATTAGGCGCCGGACGCTGGTAGCCTTCCTGCTCCAGGCGCATGTCCAGTAGCAGGCTGGTCAGGTCCGTCGACAGCGCTTCGGCCTCGGCGTCGTTTTCCAGGTAAAGCAGTTTCAGGTAGCTGCGGCAGCCCGGACAGACCTCCGCGCGCAACGGGGCCTGGTTGGCAGCGTGGCGGTCGTCATCGAGGCTGACGTATTCAAGGCCTTTGCTTTGTTCGCAATACACGCACTTGACCCGCACCACATGCCATTCGCAGGCACACAACGAGCACACCAGATACCGCAAGCCGTTGTACTTGCCGCGATGACGAATCACCCCGGCCATGGCCGGCGAACCACAGGCCGGGCACTGACTGAGACTGTCGCCGGGTTTCAGCGCAAGGTCCGGTGTACTCAGCAGCCAATGACTCCAGGCCACTTGCAACGCCGCGCCGAGAAACGGCACCACGGCGGCGGGCAGCAAGGCGAACTGGCCGCTGACCAGCGCAATCGCCCAGGCCTTGCGTTGCCCGACATTGGCGCTGCGCAAGGTTGCCACGGCTTTTTCCACGGCCGGTTGCGGCGGTGGCTGGTAACGCTGCAATAGCGCTTCGAGGTAAGGCAGCCAATGGTCTTCGCGCACCAGACTGTCGGCGGCGAACGGCGGCAAGCCATGTTGCTGGCACACTCGCCTACGTTCGGGATCGGGCATGGCGGTGACAGGCGGATCGTCCAGCAGACGCTGCTGCACGTGGCACAGGCCGGTCACCAGCCGCAGGTAATCGGCCATTGGATGGCCATCAACCAGACGCTCCAGGCGCAAGGCGCGCAAGGTGAACAGGTTGTTCGGTGGCAGGTGCAGAAACGGCGGCGAACTCGCCGCCGCTTCGATCTCGCCAGGCTCAAGAATCGTCGCCAAGGGGTTATCCTTTTTTGCTGATTGGCCGGTCGGGGTGCTCGTCGCGGGTCACTTCGCGGTACCAGAGTTCATGGTGTTTCCTCGCCCAGGCGCGGCTGACCCAGCCATGCGTCATGGCGCTGACCGAACCCTTGATCCAGATGCCAGCGTAGATGTGAACGATGATGCTCAGCACCAGGATCAAACCCGCCAACGCATGCAGCAGCATGGCCCAACGAATGCTGGTGATGCCGAAGTACTCGCTGAAATACGCGCGCCAGATCACCAAGCCGCTGAACAACAGCACCAGCATGCAAATCAGCAAGGTCCAGAACAGCAGCTTCTGCCCAGGGTTGTACTTGCCGATGGGCGGCACGCCCTCTTCCTCGTTTTTGATTACCCGCCCGACGCGTCGCAGCCACAAGCGGTCATTGCTGATAAAGAAGTTCGCCCGGAAGAATTGAATCACCAATCCCAGGAACAGGACGAACATCACCACGCCCATGAACGGATGCAGAATGCGCGTCCACGGCCCACCGCCAAACAGATTGCTCAGCCAGAACAGTGCCGGATGGAACAACGCCAGCCCCGACAGCGCCGCCATGAAGAAGAAAATCGCCACCAGCCAGTGATTGGTGCGCTGGTTCGAGGTGTAGCGCAGGATCTGTCTGCGGATCATGGTCTGTCCTCCCCGCGCGGATCAAAGATGTGTACTGACGGATCGACTTCATGCACCGCAGGATCAACGGTGGTCGGCAGTTCATCCTCCTCGACCAGCTGCGGTCCGACCCGCACGTAGTGGAAGAACCCGGCCAGCACCGCCAAACCCATCGCCAGCAATCCCAAGGGTTTGCTCACGCCTTTCCACAGGTCCACCAGCGGACTGATGGTCGGAGCGTTCGGCAGGCCGGCATACAACTTCGGTGTGTCGGCGTGGTGCAGCACGTACATGACGTGGGTGCCGCCGACCCCTTCGGGGTCATACAGGCCTGCATTGTCGAAGCCACGGCTCTTGAGGTCGACGATCCTTTCGGCCGCGTGTTCTTTCATGTCGTCCTTGGTGCCGAACACAATGGCGCCCGTCGGGCAGGTTTTGACGCAGGCCGGCTCCAGCCCCACCGCCACCCGGTCCGAGCACAATGTGCATTTGTAGGCCTTGTGATCCTTTTGCGAGATTCGCGGGATATTGAACGGGCAACCAGTGATGCAATAACCGCAGCCGATGCAATGGTCCTGGTCGAAATCGACGATGCCATTGGCGTGCTTGATAATCGCCCCCGGACTCGGGCACGCCGCCAGGCAACCGGGCTCGGCGCAGTGCATGCAGCCGTCCTTGCGAATCAGCCACTCCAGGTTGCCGGCGTCGGTTTCATGCTCGGTGAAGCGCATCAAGGTCCAGGTTTCTGCGCTCAGGTCCTGCGGGTTGTCGTAGGTGCCGAGGTTGTGACCGACATCGTCGCGCAGCTCGTTCCATTCCGAGCAGGCGACCTGACACGCCTTGCAGCCAATGCACTTGGTGGTATCGATCAGCTTGGCCACTTCCTCTTGATTGCGTACCGAGGACGGGACGGTCGTGGTGGCCGAACGGGCGATGATGTCTTGGCTGGCCATTTAGACTTTCTCCACGTTGACCAGGAATGACTTGGATTCCGGGGTCTGAGTGTTGCCATCGCCGAGGAACGGCACCAGGGTGTTGGTCAGGTAACCGTGACGGGTGGCGCCAGTGAATCCCCAGTGCAACGGGATACCGATCTGGTGCACCACCTGATTGTTGACCTGCAGCGGACGAATCCGCTTGGTCACCACCGCCACTGCTTCTATATGCCCGCGCTTGGAACTGACACGGACCCGGTCGCCGGCCACGATGCCTTTCTCCTTGGCCAGCACTTCGCCGATCTCGACGAACTGCTCGGGTTGGGTCACGGCATTGATGGGGCAATGCTTGGTCCAGAAGTGGAAGTGTTCGGTCAGCCGGTAACTGGTCGCCGCATAAGGGAAGTCCTTGGCCTGCCCGAGGGTTTCCCAGACTGAATCGAAGATTCTCCCGGCCGGGTTGCTGGTCGCCTGCTTGTTGTTCGGGTGCATCGGATTGATGCCAATGGGCGTCTCGAACGGCTCATAGTGTTCAGGGAACGGGCCTTCGTTCATCTTGTCGAGGGCGAAGAAACGCGCCACGCCTTCGGGGTTCATGATGAACGGGTTGATGCCCGCTTCCGGTGGGGCATCAACCTTGTAGTCGGGCACGTCGGTGCCTGTCCAGGCCTTGCCGTTCCACCACACCAGCCGTTTGTTCGCATCCCACGGTTTGCCTTGAGGGTCGCAGGAGGCGCGGTTGTAGAGAATCCGCCGGTTCATCGGCCAGGCCCAGGCCCATCCCAGGTTCTGTTTCATGCCGAAAGGATCGCTGTTGTCGCGCCGGGCCATGTTATTGCCCTGCTCGGTCCAGCTGCCGCAGAAGATCCAGCACCCGGAAGCCGTGCTGCCATCGTCCTTGAGTTGGCCAAAGCCGGACAGCTGCTGACCGGCCTTGACCACCGCACCTGAGGCGTCAGTGACATCGGCGATGGCATAGCCGTTAAATTCCCGGGCCAGCTCTTCCGGTGTCGGGTCATCCGCCGTCTTGTAGGGCCAGTCGAGTTTGAGGATCGGCTCGGCCCAGGCACCGCCGTTGGCCTGGTAACGCTTGCGCAGGCGCAAGAACAGCTCGGCCATGATCTTCACGTCGGTACGCGCCTGGCCCGGGCCGTCGGCGCCCTTCCAGTGCCATTGCAGCCAGCGACCGCTGTTGACCAGTGAACCGTTTTCTTCGGCGAAACAGGTGGTCGGCAGACGGATGACTTCGGTCTGGATGCTGGCCGTTTCCACATCGTTGTAAGGCCCGACGTTACGCCAGAACTCTGAGGTTTCGGTGGCCAGTGGGTCCATCACCACCAGCCATTTGAGTTTGGCGAGCGCCTTCATCACACGGTTCTTGTCCGGTAATGCGGCGATCGGGTTGAAGCCCTGGCACATGTAGCCATTGACCTCGCCCTTGCCCATCATGTCGAACATTTTCAGGATGTCGTAGCCGGGAATGTCCAGCTTGGGCAGCCAGTCGTAGCCCCAGTTATTCTCAGCAGTGGCATTGGCGCCGTACCAGGCTTTCATCAGGCTGACGTGAAACTTGCCGTAGTTCTGCCAGTAGGACATCTGCCCGGGGCGCAACGGCTTGAGTGCACGTTTGGCGATGTAGGCGTTGTAGTCCTGTTCGGCTTCGGATGGCAGGGTCAGGTAACCGGGCAGCAGGTTGGACAGCAAGCCCAGGTCGGTCAGGCCCTGAATGTTGGAGTGCCCGCGCAGGGCGTTCACGCCCCCGCCCGGCATGCCGACGTTGCCCAGCAGCAGTTGCACCATGGCCGCGCTGCGAATCATCTGCGAGCCAATCGAGTGCTGGGTCCAGCCCAGGGCGTAGAGAATCGTCATGGTCTTGCCCGGTTGTGAGCAGGTGGCGATCTCTTCCCAGATTTTCTGCATGGCGTCCGTGGGCATGCCGCAAACCTGACTGGCCAGCTCCAGGGTGTAGCGGCTGTAATGCTGCTTCATCAATTGATAGACGCAGTGCGGGTCCTGCAAGGTCGGGTCGACTTTGGCGAAGCCATCCTCGCCGATTTCGTAGCCCCAGCCGGACTTGTCGGTGTAGGTGCGTTTGTTAGCGTCGTAACCGCTGAACAACCCGTCCTCGAAGCCGTAGTTGGCCTTGACGATGAACGACACGTCCGTATAGGCGCGCACGTACTCGTGCTGGATCTTGTCTTCAGTCAGCAGGTAATTGATCAGCCCGCCCATGAAGGCGATGTCGGTTCCGGTGCGGATCGGCGCGTAATAGTCGGCCACCGAGGCGGTACGGGTGAAACGCGGGTCGACCACAATCAGCCGCGCCTTGTTGTGGGCTTTGGCTTCGGTCACCCATTTGAAACCGCAAGGGTGCGCTTCTGCTGCGTTGCCGCCCATCACCAGAACCAGATTCGCGTTGGCGATATCGGTCCAGTGGTTGGTCATGGCACCACGGCCATACGTCGGGGCAAGACTTGCCACCGTCGGGCCATGTCAGACACGTGCCTGGTTATCGAACCCCAGCATGCCCAGACTGCGAATCACCTTGTGGGTGATGTAACCCGCTTCGTTGGACGACGCCGACGCCGCAAGGAAACCGGTGGTCAGCCAACGATTCACCGTTTTCCCCTGAGCGTTCTTCTCGATGAAGTTGGCGTCGCGGTCAGCCTTCATCAGGTCAGCGATGCGATCCAGCGCTTCATCCCAGGAGATTCGCGTCCACTCTGTGGTGCCGGGCTTGCGCACCTGTGGGTACTGAAGACGGTTGGGACTGTGAATGAAGTCGAGCAGACCGGCACCTTTGGGGCACAGGGTGCCGCGGTTGACCGGGTGGTCGGAATCGCCTTCGATGTGGATGATGTTTTGCGCGACGTTCTTGGCCGCATCGCCCTGGCTGTACATGATCACGCCGCAGCCGACCGAGCAGTACGGGCAGGTGTTGCGGGTTTCATGGGTGTGGGCAAGCTTGAAGTGGCGCACCTGCTCGGCGAAGGCAGTCGCGGGGGCCATGCCCAGCGCGCCGAGGCTCGAGCCCGCAAGGCCGATACCAGCGACCTTGAAGAACTGACGACGGTTGAGGTCCATCGTGCACTCCTGTCAGGTGGAAACCCGGTATTTTTGCCGGGTTTTTCTGGACAATCATGGTGGCGGCAGTCTGGCTGCCGACACTTAAAACTGTAGACAATGTTAGAACTGACTGTGTGAAAAACGACCATCGGGCAACACCGCAGCCTCAGCCATCACACACAAGCCCCTGTGGGAGCGAGCCTGTGTGGCGAGGGGATTTATCCCCGTTCGGCTGCGAAGCAGTCGTAAAACCATCATGCGCGGAGTACTTGGCACACCGCGGTTTTCAATTTCGGGGCCGCTTCGCAGCCCAACGGGGATAAATCCCCTCGCCACACAGGCTCGCTCCCACACGGGCTTGGCGTTTATCATGACCCCACGTTCAACCACGCTTTTTATGAGACTGAGCATGACTTTCGATTTTGATCAGGTGTTCGACCGCCACAACACCGGCAGTACCAAATGGAGCCGTTACCCGGCCGACGTGTTGCCGATGTGGGTGGCCGACATGGACTTCTCCGCACCGCCGGTGATCATCCAGGCCCTGCAAAAACGTCTGGAACACCCGATGCTCGGCTACAGCGTGGCCCAGGATGACTTGCGCGATGCCATCGTCGCCGACCTCTGGAACAAGTACGCCTGGCGCGTATTGCCTGAAGAACTGATTTTCCTGCCGGGCGTGGAGTCGGGTTTCAACATGGCGCTGAATGCGCTGGTCCAGCCGCAGCAGAACGTTGTGGTCCAGGTTCCAAACTACCCGCCGCTGCGCCATGCGCCGGGGCACTGGGGCTTGAACAAGGTTGAACTCGAATTCGACGCGTTGGCGGACGGCACTTACGCCACGCCACTCGATGCCTTGAATCGGGCGCTGACCGGTGGCGGTGCGCTGCTGCTGAGCAACCCGCACAACCCGGTGGGCAAAGTCTTCCCGCGAGAAGAACTGCAAGCGGTCGCCGACATCTGCCTGGAGCAGGATGCCTGGATCATCTCTGACGAGATTCATGCCGAGCTGTGTTTCGACGGGCGCGTGCACATTCCGACGGCGTCCCTGAGCCCGGAAATCGCCAAGCGCACCATCACCCTGATGTCGGCGAGCAAGGCCTACAACATTGCCGGTCTGAAGACGTCTTTCATGATCATTCAGGACTCGGTTTTACGTGCAAAGGTCAACCACGCCCGCTGCGGCATGGTCGACAGCGTCAACCCGCTGGGCATGGAAGCGACGCGCGTCGCCTACAGCGAAGGCGGCCCTTGGCTGGCCGGGTTGAAGGCGTACCTGCAAAGCAATCGGGATTATCTGGTGGACGCGGTCAATACGCGACTGCCGTGGGTGACCATGAATATCCCGCAAGGCACGTATCTGGCATGGCTCGATTGCTCGGCGCTGGGCCTGGATAACCCTCAGCAGTTTTTCCTTGAGCAAGCCAAGGTCGGGCTGAGCCCTGGTCTGGATTTCGGCGATGACAGCAAACAGTTCGTGCGCCTGAATTTCGGCTGCCCACGGTCATTGCTGGAAGAAGGCATTGCGCGGATGGAGCGCAGCTTGCTCAATCGCAAGGCCTGACACATCCCCCCTGTGATGATCGTTCCCACGCTCCGCGTGGGAATGCAGCCCGGGACGCTCCGCGTCCCAAGAGCGGACGCAGAGCGTCCATTGAGGCATTCCCACGCGGAGCGTGGGAACGATCGGCGACAAGAGTGACCATCACGGAAATCCAACCGAACTCAAGGCAAAACACCAGGGTCAACCCTTTGACTCCTCTGCCTTGAGAACGGAGATTTCGCAATGATTGCCTATCCAAAACCACCCTTCCCGAAACAAAGCCAGCCAGTCCCCGGCTCCCAGAAGAAAATGGACCCGTACCCCGACTGTGGCGAACAAAGCTACAAGGGCTCGGGCCGACTGGACGGCAAGATCGCCCTGATCACCGGTGCCGACAGTGGCATCGGTCGCGCCGTAGCGATCGCCTTCGCCCGTGAAGGCGCGGATGTCGCCGTCGCCTACCTCAATGAACATGAAGACGCGCAGGAAACCGCGCGCTGGGTCGAACAGGCCGGCCGGCAGTGCCTGTTGCTGCCTGGTGACCTGGCGCAGAAAGCCCACTGCCAGGCCTTGGTGGACAAGACAGTCGAACGCTTCGGCCGGATTGATGTGCTGGTCAACAATGCCGCGTTCCAGATGAGCCACGAACACCTCGAGGACATCCCGGACGAAGAATGGGTGATGACCTTCGACGTCAACATCACCGCCATTTTCAGGCTCAGTCAGGCCGCGTTGAAGCACATGAAACCCGGCAGTTCGATCATCAACACCAGTTCGGTCAATTCCGACATGCCCAAACCGACCCTCCTGCCTTACGCCACGACCAAGGGTGCGATTGCCAACTTCACCGCTGGCCTGGCGCAGATGCTGGCGCCGGAGAACATTCGGGTGAACTGCGTGGCACCGGGGCCGATCTGGACGCCGCTGATTGTCTCGACCATGCCCGATGAAGAGGTTCAGAACTTCGGCGGTCAAACCCCGCTCGGCCGGCCGGGCCAACCGGTGGAAGTGGCGCCGATTTATGTGTTGCTGGCGTCGGATGAGGCCAGTTACATCACTGGGCAGCGGTACGGGATCACCGGTGGCAAGCCGATGCTTTAAGTTGAACCCGTCGCCATTTCCAGAGCTCCACATTCTTATAGGCCCTCCAATGGCGGGCCTTTCGATATCCGGAGGTCATCATGTCCGCACCTATCGTCAAGCTGTTCACCCAACCGAACTACGCGTGGACGGATATCCGCAAGGAAGAGGAAGCGCATCCATGCCACTACCTCGCTCATTTACTGTTGCTCGCCATGATCCCTGCCGTGTGCCTGTTTATCGGGACCACCTACGTCGGCTGGAGCCTGGTCGAAAACGAAACAGTCAAACTCAGCAGCGCCAGCGCGCTACAACTCTGCGTTCTGCTGTACGTGACCATCGTCGCCGGCGTGGCGCTGATGGGGCTGTTCATCCGCTGGATGTCGCGCACCTTCGACGCGCGGCCGACCGTCAACCAATGCATCGGTTTTGCCGCTTACACCGTGACCCCGTTTTTCCTCGCAGGCTTCGCCGGTTTGTACCCGAGCCGCTGGCTGGCGATTGTGGTGCTGGGCGCGGCGTCGATCTATTCGACGTTTCTGCTGTTCGTCGGCTTGCCGACCTTTATGCATGAGCGCAAGGAACAAGGCTTGCTGAATGCCGCTTGCGTCTGGGGCGTCGGCCTGCTGGTGCTGGTCACCCTCCTGGTCTCGATGATCCTGCTATGGTTCAACGTATTGACGCCTGAATACCTGCGCACGACCGTCGGTTGATGGCGCAGGCCCTGCATCGCGGCATGCACCCGGCGAGTACCGAGCATGAGCTTCATTTTATGGGTGGCGGTGTTGGGTGCGGTGCTGCTGACGCTGGCGCTGACCTCTTCGTACCTGCGCTGGATGCCGGTGACCACGTCGGCGGTGTGTCTGGTGCTGGGCGCAGCCATCGGTCCTGCGGGGCTTGGACTGTTGAAACTGGACACCGAAGATGCGTCCACCTGGATGGAGCACCTGACGGAAGTCGCCGTGCTGTTTTCGTTGTTTGTCTGCGGTTTGAAGTTGCGCTTGCCGCTCAGGAACGAAAACTGGCGCATTGCCTACGGCCTGGCTGGCCCGGTCATGGTGTTGACCATTGCCGGGGTCAGCCTGTTGCTGCATTACACTTTCGAATTGTCCTGGGGCGCGTCCGTGTTGATCGGCTCGATTCTGGCGCCCACCGACCCGGTGCTCGCCGCTCTGGTGCAGGTCAACGACGCCCGGGATGACGACAGCGTGCGCTTCGGGCTGTCGGGTGAAGCCGGGCTCAATGACGGGATCGCCTTCCCGTTTGTCATCCTCGGCCTGCTGCTGGTGCAACACGACAGCAACCCCGGTTGGCTCAGCGACTGGGTGTTGCGCAGTCTGTTGTGGGCAGTCCCGGCCGGTTTGCTCACCGGCTACTGGATGGGCCGCGGTATTGGCCGCCTGACCTTGTTAATGCGCATCAAAAATGACGACAGCACCCTTTCCCCGAATGATTACCTCGCCCTCGCCTTGATTGCCCTGGCGTATGTCGGGGCCGAGTGGATTCACGGTTACGGCTTTCTGTCAGTGTTCGCCGCCGGCTTGGGTTTGCGCCACGAGGAAGTCAAATCCACCGGCGACGACGAGCTTCCTGCCGAGCATCTGGTTCAGCCTGTCGTGGGACATCAGAACGTCGAGCCGCAGCACGCGGTTCATGGTGATACCGCAAGCCTTGAAGACACTCAGGTTGCCGCGGGCATCATGATGGGCGACATGCTCGCCTTTGGCAGTCTGGTGGAACGGGCCATGGAAGTGTTTCTGGTGACGCTGCTCGGCGTGGTGCTGATGGCGCATTGGGACTGGCGTGCGCTGTCGATCGCCGGCGTGTTGTTTTGCCTGATACGACCACTGAGCGTCGCCGCCATGCCTTGGGGCAGTTTGCTCAACGGCCACCAGCGAATGCTGATTGGCTGGTTCGGCATACGCGGCATCGGCAGTCTTTATTACCTGTTTTATGCCCTGAACCACGGGTTGGGTGAGTCGATAGCAACGCTATGCACCGACCTGACGTTGTCCGTGGTCGCGCTCAGCATCCTGCTTCACGGGATCAGTACTCAACCGATCCTGGCTCGATATGAACGGCAAAAAAAACAGATTTTTTGATTTGGTCGTGAGTATTTACGGCATGAATTATCGAATTTCTTCACTGATAAATTTGAAGTCCTTGAGCTATCCCGCAGGTCACAACCTTAATACCACCCGGCTTTTGCACGGTCGGGACATGCCAGGTTCGGTTCCCCTGCGGCATCGATACCTATCAAGAAGAACCTCGAAAAATCAGGTGTTGGTCATGGTTCACTATTCCACCTCCGATGAAATCAAAGCTTGCCGGGCTTTGGCCCTGGAACGTAATCATCAAATGTTTGAAGAGGCCCAGGCGCTCAGCCGTAGTGCCTTCGCGTTACTCGAGGGCAGCGACATGGATGTGGAACAGTTCGATCGTTATCGGGCCTTGCGTAGAAAGGCCGACTTGAAGTTCAAGGAAGCGATCGAGCACTTGCGGCTGCTCAACGAAGATTTCCCACCTGTCTCGATATCCACGCAAAACGCTCATCGTTCGCTCCAGCAACCCGAATCCATCTCCTGAACGTTGAAAAGCCCGGCGCAGTCACCTAATGCTGTTCACTTAAGCGCGCTCTTGGATCGTGCGTACCTCTGTGGCGAGCGAGCTTGCTCGCGCTGGGCTGCGTAGCGGCCCCAAAAATCTGACAATCATTGCCGATTTTTGTGAGTGCTACGCACTCAAGCGGGAGCAAGCTCCCTCGCCACAGGTTTCTCTGATTCAAGACTCTCTTAAGTTCCACTGCGAACTGCATGAGTCAATTTCCGGACTCATGCAGGCTGCATGACCCCAGTTCGCCATCAGTCACTTCAACTTATTGTTTTGTAAACACGTTATCGCACTGGCAAAAACCGGCACGACAAATGCTCCAGGACAATGAGCGACTTTCGGCCTTGAGACCGTTCGCGCTCACCCCCTGACATGTTGGAGAGACTCGACCATGAATGCCATAGACCTGTTGAAAGCCGACCATGAACGTGTAAAAGGCATCCTGACGCAATTAAGCGAATCCACCGAGCGTGGTGTTAAAAAGCGCGGCGAGTTGCTGGCCAAGCTGGAAATGGAGATCGCCATCCACACCCGTCTCGAAGAGGAAGTCTTGTACCCGGCGTACAAGAAAGCCGGGGGCAAGGAGCAGGACGTCATGTATTACGAAGCCAAGGAAGAACATCGCGCCGTAGATTCGCTGGTGCTGCCAGACTTGAAGGACACCGACCCGTCCACGCCGGAATTTTCCGGCCGGGTGAAAGTGGTCAAGGAGCTGCTGGAACATCACATTGAAGAGGAGGAAACCGAGATGTTTCCTCAGGCCAGGAAGCTGTTGGGCAAAGCCACCCTGGAAGAGTTGGGTGCGCAAATGGAACGTTTGAAAGTTCAGTACAAGAAGGAGATGAGTGCAGCCAATCTGGCGGCTTGATGCACCGGAATGCTGTTCACTTGCGGGGTACATATCCGTTTCTGCGGTCACGGCTACTGGCGGTTTCGCTTTTACAGCGAGTCACTTGGAAATGTATGGTCAGCCCATCTCCTGCAACCTCATTGGCTGTTTTCGGTAGAGCTGGCTTGCGCTAATGTATCCGGGCTCATTGTGAGCGTTGCGGTAACAACGCTCGGCCCTCGATGA
>Ga0255334_1000221_pt1 | contig 57151 bp, 44 predicted proteins | sample EtOH5_35cm_T3_12_FD_202080 | JGI IMG/M metagenome (GOLD analysis project Ga0255334, IMG submission 202080) | Sandy soil microbial communities from University of British Columbia, Vancouver, Canada - EtOH5_35cm_T3_129 | ecosystem: Engineered > Artificial ecosystem > Sand microcosm > Unclassified ...
GTGGCGTTCTTCGCGTGGTCGGCGAAGATCGGGTGAATCTGGCCAACACCGCGTGGTACAGCGGCTTCGCGGCGTTTCATCAGGGATGCGTTAGTCTTGCTCATAAAGTCCTCATTCACCGCTCATCGGGCGGCGTGGTTCAAGGAAAATGCGGCGGGGAGGCAACTACGGCAGCATGCGATGATCGACTGCCACAGCTTTCCCGACCACAGAGAAAATTCCGTTTGAAGCACGCAAAGGGACAGCGCTCTCGTGCCCTTTGCGTTTGAAGCAATGCCCTGCCGGGCTTATCCCTTCGAGCTTAGATGCCCAGGCAGAGGTATTTGATTTCCAGGTAATCTTCGATGCCGTACTTGGAACCTTCACGGCCCAGGCCCGACGCCTTGATGCCGCCGAACGGCGCGACTTCATTGGAGATCAACCCGGTATTGACGCCGACCATCCCGTATTCCAAGGCTTCAGCCACACGGAACACACGACCCAGGTCGCGAGCATAGAAGTACGAGGCCAGACCGAACTCGGTGTCGTTGGACATCGCGATCACGTCGGCTTCGTCTTTGAAGCGGAACAGCGGCGCCAATGGACCGAAGGTTTCTTCCTTGGCCACGGCTGCGTTTTTCGGCACGTTGGTCAGGATGGTCGGCTCGAAGAAGTTGCCTTCCATGACCTTGCCACCGGCCAGAACGGTTGCGCCTTTGCTGATCGCGTCAGCAATGTGCTCTTGAACCTTGGCCACGGCTTTTCCGTCGATCAGCGGGCCAGTGGTGGTGCCGTCATCCAGACCGTTACCGATCTTGAGTTTGGCCACGGCCACTTTCAGCTTCTCGGCGAACGCGTCGTAGACCGAATCCTGAATGTACAGACGGTTGGCGCAGACGCAGGTCTGGCCGTTGTTGCGGTACTTGGAAATGATCGTGCCTTCGACGGCCTTATCCAGGTCCGCGTCGTCGAACACGATGAACGGCGCGTTGCCGCCCAGTTCCAGGGACACTTTCTTGATGTCCTTTGCGCATTCAGCCATCAGCTGGCGACCGATTTCGGTCGAGCCGGTGAAGGACAGTTTGCGCACGATCGGGTTACTGGTCAGCTCGCTGCCGATGTCGCCGGCACTGCCAGTCACCACGCTGAACACACCGGCAGGAATGCCGGCACGCTGGGCCAGTTCAGCCAGCGCGAATGCGGAAAACGGAGTTTGCGAAGCAGGCTTGAGCACCATGGTGCAACCGGCTGCCAGGGCCGGGCCCGCTTTACGGGTGATCATCGCGGCCGGGAAATTCCACGGGGTGATTGCAGCGGTCACGCCGATTGGCTGCTTGATCACGATCAGGCGCTTGTCTGGCTGGTGACCTGGAATCACATCACCGTAGATGCGCTTGGCTTCTTCGGCGAACCACTCGATAAAGGAAGCGGCGTAAACGATTTCGCCCTTGGCTTCGGCCAATGGCTTGCCTTGTTCGAGGGTCATCAGGCGAGCCAGGTCGTCCTGGTTCTCGATGATCAGTTCGAACCAGCGACGCAGCTTGTTCGCGCGGTCCTTGGCGGTCAGTGCACGCCAGGCCGGCAGCGCTTTGTCAGCGGCTTCGATTGCACGGCGGGTTTCGGCAGCGCCCATTTTCGGCACGGTGCCCAGAATTTCGCCCGTTGCCGGGTTGTTGACCTTGATCGTCTGACCATTGTCCGCATCAACCCAAGCGCCATCGATGAAGGCTTGCTGGCGGAACAACTGGGTGTCTTTAAGCTGCATGTCGGCTTTCCTTAACAGCACCGCGGCAAGCGCGGAGCGAATTATGATTGTAGAAAGGCGCCTTATAGGCTGCCGTCAGGGAAATCATTCACCGGGCTGAAGCACATAAATAGCGCACTGATTGAAACTCGTGCGGTTCAGCACCCAGACAAGAGCGTTTGAAATCTCAAACGAATCCTAGGATCAAAGGGGGTAAAGGACAATAGCCTGTTCGAAAAAAAGAACGAAAACGCCGCATTTGCCTAATTTTTCTGATCAACGTAGCAACCGCAGGTTACGCTTTGGAAAACCGCAGGCGATTCAGCAGCATGGACGCCCGCAGTGCATATGAGTATCATGGCGCCCGCATTGCACCAGTAGCTCAGCTGGATAGAGTACTGCCCTCCGAAGGCAGTGGTCGTGGGTTCGAATCCCGCCTGGTGCACCATACGTAGTAACGAGAAAGCCTCAGACCGCAGGGTCTGGGGCTTTTTTGTGGGTGTCATGAAATGAATAGAGCAGTTTTTTCTGAAACAAAAACTGACGACACCCAAGTTACCGATGGTGGTGGATTTGTGGCTCGAGTGTTCAACTGTGTCAACGGCGTGGACCCTGTTCCAACCATCTCAATGACAAACCGGGGCTGATTGTGGAGCACCCAGATGATTGATCAAAAAGACAGCGACCTTCCTTCTGCACCACAAGGCGAACTGCTGCTGTTTCAAAGCGCTGATGGTCAGGTCCGCCTTGAGTGTCGCTTCGGAGCCGATACGCTTTGGCTTTCCCAAGCGATGATCTGCGAGTTGTATGGTAAGGCCAAAGCCACCATCAGCGAGCACATCAGCCACATCCTCGCGGAGGGCGAGTTAGTGGAAGATTCAGTTGTTCGGTATTACCGAACAACTGCCGCTGACAACAAACCTTACAACGTCAAATACTTCAGCCTTCCGCTGATTCTCGCAGTGGGTTACCGAGTCCGCTCTAAACGCGGTACCCAGTTCCGTCAGTGGGCTACGCAGACTCTGCAGGAGTACCTGATCAAGGGTTTCGTGATGGATGACGAAAGGTTGAGAAATCCCCCTGTAGGACATTCACTGGTACCCGATTATTTCGACGAAATGCTGGAACGCATTCGCGATATTCGGGCCAGCGAGCGGCGAGTTTATTTAAGGGTAAGGGATATCTTCGCGATGGCTGCGGACTATGCGCCATCAAACAAAGAGATCACCGCGTTCTTCCAGATCATTCAAAATAAGCTGCATTTCGCCAGCACCGGCCTGACGGCAGCCGAGTTGATTGCTCACCGCGTTGACGCTACCAAGCTGAATTTGGGCTTGACGGGATTCAAAGGGGATGAGGTACGCAAAAGCGATGTCACAATCGCCAAGAACTACCTTAATCAAGAAGAAATCAGTGCGCTAAATCGCATCGTCACCATGTGGCTGGATTTCGCAGAAGATCAGGCATTGATGCGCAAGCAGATTTTCCTACGGGACTGGCAGGAGAAGCTGGACCAATTTCTGGAATTCAACAGTCGTGAAGTTCTGCAAGGTGCGGGAAAGATCAGTAAACAGGAAGCTGAAGAAAAAGCGCGGGCGGAGTATGAACGCTATGCCGAGCAACGCCGGAGCCTGAAGGAAACGGAGGGTGAAGGTTTGGGCATTGAGGCACTACGCAGCATTTCACAAAAAAATCGCCTGTGAGATGTGGAAAGCTCGACTTGATCTGACAGTCACAACAGAAAACACTGTAACTGTCAGACCGGGCCGTCTGAGCGCACACAAAAAAACCGCCGAAGCGGTTTTTTCATTCAGTCGTCCAATCAAACTCGTCGTACTCATCATCCTCTTCGTCCTCGATCAACTCATCATCAAGAACGTCTTCCTCAATCGCTTCCTCTTCCTGCTTCGCCAGCAGAAACTCCTTACGACTCTCAGTCACCGCGCGCCGCAATTCCTGACCCTTCACCGGGCAGTTGAGCATTTGGGCGATGCGGTCGATTTTTTTTGCCATGGCTTCCTCCAACGCATCGGCTATGGGCCGATAGTGCGCGCTTTCGGGTGTCGATGCCAAATGACTGACCGCCCTGCGGCTCAGTTTTTCTGCAAATCCTTGAGCCTGGCCGTGAGATTTTCCTTGGGAAAGCGTTTGTGCAATGTCGCCATCAGGTCAGCAGCCGCTTGAGCCTGACCAGCCTTTTGCAGGCGGATCACTTCCCTTAATTGATTGTCGATAGACTTTGCCGGCGCTATCGCCGAGCGTTTGCTAACCTTCGCTTCGTCAGCCATTTCAGCGTTGATCGATTCGCTCTGCGCTGGGGCGGCGAAATCGGCCATTGGCGCCGCAGGCGCGGGGGCGGACATCGCGCCGGCCGGGGCAGCCAGAGAACGCGCAACCGATGACGATGCTTCTTTTTTGGCGACTGGCGCAGACACTTCGGGTGCAGGCGCGAAGTCGTAACTCGGCAGTTGCTCCTCCGTGCGTTGCACCAGTGCAAGCATCAGGGCGACGCCGACGAGGCTGGCAAATGCGACCTGCCAACGGGGTTTCTGGCAGGCCTGAACCCAGCGTTTCCACAGACCTGGCTTGTGCACCGGGACTTCGCGCTGTGCGGCAGCCAGGAGGAACGCGTCGAGATGAGCCGGCGGTTCGCTGGTCGCGTGTTCACGATAGTGCTTCAACACTTGGTCTTCTGGCGTAGGACGGGCGTCAGTCATGTCAGTACCTCCTCGGCCAGCAGCCGACGCAGTTTTTGCTGGGCGTAGCGCAAGCGGCTTTTGACGGTTTCCAGCGGTGTTTCGGTGAGGGTGGCGATCTGCGACAGGTCGAGATCGCCGTGGGCGCGCAGCAGGAACACCTCGCGCTGGTCAGCGGGCAGGTTTTGCAGGGCCGCTTCGAGGCGCTGGTTGTCGCGGCTCAGGCTCAGCAGTTGTTCCGGATCAGCCGCGTCATCGCTCAGGGCGTGGATCTGTTCGTCATAGCTGTCGTGCAAAGGGTTGTGGATTCCGTGTTTGCGCCAGTGATCGATCAGTCGATTGCGGGCAATCTGGTAGAGCCAGGTACGAAAATTCGCCCGGCCTTGTGGCTGACTGGTGCTGCGGATCAGGCTCAGCCAGGTGTCTTGGTAAACCTCTTCGGCCAGCTCGGACTTGCCGCTCAGGCCGAGCAGGAATCGGTAGAGCCCTTGGCGGTGACGGGCGTAGAGAATCTCGAACGCCGGCCCGTCGCCTGCGCGATAACGGGCCAGCAGCGATTCATCGCTCGATTCAGGAGCAGACATTTCAGTTGTAGCCTCCTTTAAGCGGCTCACTGTTCGATGCGGTCGTGGTCCGCAGACTTTGCGCCAGCTCCACCAATTGCACGAACTCTGCCCGCAGACCAAATCGATCTTCGCCCCGCGCACCGCGCGCCAAAGCCTCGGTGTCCTTCAGGCTGAAATCGCCGGTATAACGCCCGTCCTTGAGCTGCTGGGAAAACGCCGCCACGGCCGCCGCAAATCGCAGGTCTTCACTGGCTGGCGCAGCACTGTCAGTGATCGGCCGCTCAATCAAGCGACTGTTCCCACCTTCGGGCAACTGATAGCGCACGCGCAGTATGGCCATTTCCCCAGATTTCCCGGAAGTAACTGCCCCGGAGCTGCCATACCGCAACGGCTCCAGCCAGCCCTTCTCGCCCTTGGGCACAATTTCGTACAACGCCGTCACCGTATGCCCTGCGCCTATTTCACCGGCATCGACCTTATCGTTGCTGAAATCCTCACGTTTCAACGCACGATTCTCATACCCCAACAGCCGATATTCACTGACCTGTGCCGGGTTGAACTCCACTTGCAGCTTCACGTTTTTCGCCACGACCGCGAGGGTCGAACCGAGCTGATCCACCAGCACCTTGCGCGCCTCGCGCAGGTTGTCGATGTAGGCATAGTTGCCGTCACCGGCATCGGCCAACTGTTCCATCAGGTGTTCATTGTAGTTATCCACACCAAAACCCAATGTGGTCAGGGAAACGCCGGTCTTGCGTTTATCCACAGCCATTTGCTTGAGGCTGTCGAAGTCGCTGATGCCGACATTGAAGTCACCGTCAGTGGCCAGCAGGATGCGGTTGATGCCCTTGGGAATAAACGCCTGCTGCGCCATTTGATAAGCCAGTTCGATGCCTGACGCCCCGGCGGTGGAGCCGCCGGCGGTTAATTGATCGATGGCTGTACGAATTTTCGCTTTTTCGCGTCCGGACGTTGGCTCCAGCACTACACGCGAATCGCCGGCATAGACGACCAATGAAACCCGGTCCTGCTCGCGCAATTGATCGACCAGCAATTTCAGGGTGCTTTTGACCAGCGGTAAACCCTCGCGTCTGTCCATCGAACCGGACACGTCCACCAGAAACACCAGGTTCGCCGGGGCCAGTTGCGCAACCACGCGATCCGAGGCCTTGATGCCGATGCGCAGCAATCGGGTATGCGGGTTCCACGGCGACGGCGCCAGCTCTGTGGTCACGCCGAAGGGCGAGCCATCGGTGGGCAATGCGTAATCGTAGGGGAAGTAATTGACCATTTCCTCCAGTCGCACCGCACCTTCCGGTGGCAGGCGCCCTTGATTGAGCAAGCGGCGGACGTTGGCGTATGCACCGGTGTCGACGTCCGCGCTGAAAGTCGAGACGGGCGCTTCGGCCACGCTGTGAATCGGGTTATCCGCCAGCGCTTGATACTGCTCCCGCTGCTCATCCCGATAGCCCTGCGGAGATGCCTCGCCCGCCGGCATCGGCGCATAGCTCGTCGCTGGTGCCGCACCGAGGCTGCGCTTGGCCATCGAAGTGTCCGCCATGACAGCCTCGCTACGCACCAGTACTTCAGCCGGCAGCGCACCTTGAGCCGGCGGCGCAGCCGAGGCGGAATCAGGCTTGGATGAAACGCCACAACCGGCAATGGCCAGCAGCAACCCGGCGGCGAAACCCTGGGCGGCCGGGCGGAGGAAATGCAGAGGGAGGGACATGGGGGCTGACCTCAGGAGGAAATTGATCCATTCATCCTCTGAGACGAGCCCCTCTTCAGGTTCGGGTTAAACCGCAGTGAAAAGAATCTTCAGCGGTGATAACGCCGCACTACGCTGCTGTTTCTCAGCACATGGTCTTTGATTTTTTCCAGTAGCTGTGCGCGGGTAAGGCCAGCAGGCAAGGCGTCCGGTGCCAGGTCCAGGGCATAAATCTGGATGATGTAGTGGTGCGCGCTATCGCCGACCGGCGGACAAGGACCGACATAACCTGTGGTCCCTTTGACGTTCATGCCCCCGACGCCTTCCAGGGCGGATTTGGCGCCGACACCTGCCGGGATCTGGTGGGTGGTCGGTTTGATGCCGTAATGCACCCAGTGATCGACGCCCTGGCCTTTCGCGCCATCGGGGTCATGCATGACGATAGCGTAACTGAGGGTGCCCGCCGGGCCGGCGTTCCAGTTCAAGGCCGGTGACTGGTTGTGCCCACCACAATTGGGCGCATCGCTGGCGGCAGCCGAGGTAAACAGTCGATCGTCGGTGACACCTGGGATGTTCAGGGTAAAACGCTCCTGGGCCTGCGCCGGCAATTGCACGCAAAGGGCGACTGCAACGGCCGCCAGCCAAGGGTTCAGAGAGGTCAATCGGGTCATACCGGAGCACCTTGTGCGGGTGGGGCCGTCGTCGGCGTGCAAACTATAGCCGGACCGTTCACTCGCTGGCACTCAGAATTGGCTGAACCTCCAGATAAGCGCCAAACTCTTAAGTGAAACGCTTGCCTGGAGAGTGATCATGGCACTGCACCGTGTCGCCCGTTTCGCCGATGTGCCCGAAAACCGGGGCCTTGAAGTCCAGATCGCGGACACAAAAATTGTCCTGCTGCGGGTGGGCGATCATCTGCGTGCTTTTCAGGGTGAATGCCCCCATGCCGGGGCGCCGCTGGCCGAAGGCGCTCTGTGCCACGGACGTTTGATCTGCCCCTGGCACAAGGCTGCGTATCGGATCGAGGACGGTGCGCTGTGCGAACCGCCGGCCCTGGACAGTCTCAAGCGCTATCGGCTGGAAGTACGCGATGACGAGGTCTGGGTCGACGATCAGCCGATGTCCGACGCTCATACCCCACCGGCAGACGACGAGCGAACGTTTGTGATCATCGGCGCTGGCGCCGCAGGCACGGCGTGCGCGGCAGCATTGCGCGAAAAGGGCTTCGGTGGCCGGGTGCTGTTGATCGACCGTGAAACTGGCGCCGGTTACGACCGCACGGTCCTGAGCAAATTCGTGATTGCCGGGGAGATGCCGCCGGAAGAAGTCCCGCCGCTGCGTGATGAAGATTTTTACCGCGAACAGCGCATTGAGCGGATGAACGCTGAAGTGACGAGCCTGGACGCCGCGAACAAGACGTTGCGCCTGGCTGATGGTCAATCGCTGAGCTACGACGCGGCCCTGCTCGCCACCGGTGGCACACCCAATCCGCTTACGCTGCCTGGCGCCGACCTGCCGCAAGTGTTCGTGCTGCGTTCGAAAGATCAGGCGCAGCGGATTCTGGGCTCGGCAAAACCTGGCCAACGGGCGGTGATCATCGGCGACAGTTTCATCGCCATGGAATCCGCGTCCTCCCTGCGTCAATACGGCCTGGACGTCACCGTGCTGGCCCGCCACGCCGTGCCTTTCGCCAAACAGTTTGGCGACGCCGTCGGCAAGGCGATTCGTGCCCTGCACGAGGCTAATGGCGTGGTGTTTCATACGGATGGCAATGCAACGCACATCGAAGGAACCGCCAGCGTCGAAGCGGTGCGCCTGGACAACGGTCAACGTTTACCGGCGGATCTGGTATTGGTCGGCATTGGCGTCAGCCCGGCAACCGGCGCATTTACCGGCCTTCCCCTGGAAAAAGACCAGTCACTGAAGGTCGACGGCGGGATGCGCGTGACCGATGGGCTTTGGGCCGCCGGCGATATCGCAACCTTCCCGCTCAACGGCCAGCCCCAACGGATCGAACATTGGCGCCTGGCACAGCAACAGGCACGGATCGCGGCGATGAACATGCTCGGCGGCGACGAACATTACCTCGACGTGCCCTATTTCTGGACCTGGCACTTCGGTAAAAACTACGACTACATTGGCCACGCCGCGACCTGGGACGAGGTCGAGTTCAAAGGCGACCCTGACCACCCTCCCTTTATCGGCCTGTTCGGCAAGGAGGGATTGCTGGTCGCCGCAGTGGCTTGCGATGAAGAACGTGCGATAGCGCTGCTCGCCGAACGGATGAAACAGCCGTTGCCGGTGGATGAGGCGTGGCGGTTGATTCGGGACTTGAATTGACGGCTGCTCTCCCCACTTCAAACGCCAGACAGCAAAACGCCCGGCGTCTGCGTTGCGCAGAGGCCGGGCGTCGGTCTGTAAGCCCTGGTGTTACTCGACGGCGACATTACCGCCGAATTTGCTCATGACAAACCCGACAAACTCTTCGACGGTCATCTTCTGGCCGTTGAATTCCACCTGATTATTGGCGTAGTGCAGTTTGGAGACGATGTTGTTGTCGTCCAGTTTTGCCAACTGCGTACCGACTGCCATGCTGCCAAACATGTCGGCGGTGGCGGTGGCCTGATCGGCGATGAGTTTCGCGTCGGTCTGACCTTCGATTTGCGACTGCACGCTCAGCAGGTCAACGAGCATTGGCTTGGACACTTTCACGTTGACGTCCAGCAGCGCGATCAGCTGTCGGGTCAACTGGTCCGGCGGCAGGTCCATGGATTGTGGTTTGGTCAGGTCGAGCACCAGGTTGGCGCGGCTTTCACCGTTGGCGGTGTTGAACGACAGATTCTCCAGGGCGACCTGCGGGCCGGCAGCCAGCAGTTTCTCCAGGCCGGTTTTGACCTGCACCTCTTCGGCCGGGGTCAGGACCAGCTGTGGCGCCGGTTCACCCGCAGCGGCGGCCTCAGCGGCGGCCCTCTCGTACGGTTGCAGTTTGGTCTGGTAAATCTGCATCAACGACATGGTTGCCGGGATGTCGAGGTTCTTCAGGCTCATGGCCATCTGCGCAGACCCGACAGCCTTGCCGTTCAAGGACACCTCACCCACCTTGTAATCGGCACGCCCCGAAGCGCTGGTGCCGGACTCCTCGGTCTGGTTCTTCATTTCAAATTTCTTGAAACCCAAAACCGACTGCTTGGCGCCGAAGGTGGTCTTGCTGTCGGTCAGCTCGACGGTGTTCTCGCCGGTGTAGTAGCCGTAGGTACTTTTTGTCAGGTTGCTGGCCACGGTCAGGCCATTCAGTTCGACCTTCACCGGCGTCTGATCTTCAGCCACCGTGCTCAGGGTCAGGCTGTCCATGTAACCGTCGGCCTTGAGCTTCTGCGCTTGAGCGCTGGCGGCGACATCGAGGTTCAGCCCGGAGAATTTCAGGTTGGACTTGTCGTCAAGCGCCACGTCCAGCGGCAGCAATTGCAGGGTGCCGTTGGTGGCATTGTCGTAACCGATATTGACCACGCCCGTGATTGGCGATTTGTCCTTGGCAGCGGCGAACCACTTCTCGGTGTTAGGCGTTCTTTCCAGTTCGTAGTGACTGGTGGCCAGGACCGGCAGCCACTTTAGCGACATCAGGCGCGAAAACGGCAGCGGACCGTGCTCGATGCGATCGACGAACAGCAGCTCCACCGGTGCTTCACCGAACATCTCGCCTTCGCCCTTGAGGCGGTAGTGCGCGGTGCTGCTGAACACATGGCGCTCCAGCGACACCAGCTCCAGCGACGCTGTGCCGTTGGAACCGACCAGCGCAGCTTGCAACTCTTTGTTGGCGTCGGCGATCGAGGTGTTCAGCACTCCTTCGAGTTTGGTGCCGGTGTACCAGGCACCGCCGGCGCTGATTGCACCGATGGCAACGACGATTCCAAGAAGCACGCCTGCTGATTTATTCATGAATGACCCGATCAATGTCCGTTGTTTGAAGGTGTGGTCGTCTTCCCTGAACCCGACGGGTTACGGTCACGACTGCGTTAAAAGTGCGATGGAGATTAGCATCAGGCGCACCGGGCGACCCAATGATTAAAGGTGAAAGAGTGTCTATGGACCATACGCAGGGGTTGAGAGTTTCGGCGGATATGAAATCGCCATCGCGAGCAGGCTCGCACACAGGGTGTTGTGATCGACACATAACCCATGTGGGAGCGAGCCTGCTCGCGATGGCGTAAGTCCCGCCAACACAGAATCAGGAATACTGAACCTCGATCTCATCAAGCTGATGATCAAAGCTCTTGAGCCGTGCGGTCCATGTATAGACCAGCACTTCGAAGTCGCGATTGATCACCGCCGTGCCGCTAGGGGATTCCGAGCGCGGATCGCAGAAGTCCAGTTGATAACGTTCACGGGCCATGGCGGTGGCGACATCGGAGAGTTCACGGGCGTTATTGAGCCAGTGCCAGCCGTCCTCGGCCACTTGCTTGTCCAGCGCCAGGCATTGTTTTTTCAGGGTTTCGAGGCTTTTTTCCAGCGGGGTGCCGGTCAGTTCGCCCATGACTTCCTGGAACGTACGCCCCGGTTGCCAGTAACTGCCCCAGAAATACCGATCGAACACTGTTTCGACACGGCGTAGCGCGACCTTGGTGTCCCAGATCAGCACCAGGGTCTTGCCTTGTTCGAGCTGTCTTTTTTTGATGCGCGTGCCCTGGACTGAAGCCCAGGCCACCACCACAATTGCCATCACGGCAATCAATGCCGCGGCGCTGTCGAGGAACACCAGTGCCTTGTCGATCTGGTGGGCGAGCATGATGCCGTAGAAATAGGTGGCCGACAGCAACACCAATGCCGCTATAGCGCACCAGAAGCCGGGAGCATAAGGGTTTTTCATTATTGGAATCCCCATGACCAACGCGAGCCTTGATTGATGAGTTCGACGCGCGACCTCATCAAATCAAAGCATAGCAACGGCCTCAGGGTTTGCCGGAGTTCGTGCCTTGCGTTCGTCCGCTTTCCCAGCCACCGCCCAATGCCAGGAACAAATCGATCTGGCTCATGGCAACCTGCGTGCTGGCGGAAGCCAGTTGCGCCCGCACGTCGGTGTAGGTGCGGGTCGCCTGCAAGTCCGCCAGGAACGACGCGCGGCCAGCCTGGAAGAAGCGGTGGGTCTGGTCTGCGGCCAATTGCGCCGATTGCTCGGCGTCGGCCAACGCATCGCGGCGCTGCAACAGCGCGGAGTACTGGGCCAGACCGGTTTGGGTTTCGCGGATGGCGTTGAGCACCACGCCATCGAAATGTGCCAGCGCGCCTTGGGTGGTGGCTTCGGCCTCGCGGATTCGCGCTCGGGAGCCGTTGGACGGCACGGTCCAGGTCAGCAACGGCCCGAAGCCCCAGCGATTGGTCGCCGGTTTGCCGAGGTTTTCCAGGATGCCAACGGTACCGACGGTCGCGCCGATGCTGATGTCCGGGTACAACTCGCCCGTGGCGATGCCGATACCGGCGGTCGCGGCAGCCAGCCGTCGCTCGGCCTGCCGCACATCGGGACGGCGCTTGAGCAACGTCGCGCCGTCACCGACCGGCAACAATTGCGCAATCTTTGGCAGCTGCGCGCAGCGGTCGGTGCCGGCTGGCAGTTGATCCAGCGGTTTGGCCAACAGCATCGACAAGCGGAACAACCCGGCCTGACGCGCGGCCTCATAACGCGGCATGTCGGCGCGCAGGGATTTGAATTGGGTTTGCGAGCGGGTGACCTGGGTTTCATCACCGCGCCCGGCGTCACGCAAGCGCTGGATCAGCGTGGTGCTCTGGGCTTGCAGGTCGAGAGAATGCTGGGCGATTTCCTGCTCTTCGTTAGCTGCGCAGACTTGGGTGTAGGCCCGAACAACGTCGGCGACCAAGGTAATTCGCGCCGTATCCGCCGCCGCTTGAGTCGCATCGGCATTAGCCTTGGCCGCTTCGATGCCGCGCTGTAAAACGCCAAACAGGTCGAACTGATACGAGGTGGTAATGCCAATGTCGCCGACGTTGGCCACCGGCACTTTCTCCGGCAGCAGGAATGCTTCGCCGGACTCCTGCAAACGCTGGGCGCCCATCTTCACCCCGCCGCTCCAGCCACCTGCCGCTTGAGCTTCATCGACCTGCGCGCGCGCTCGGGAAAGGTTCGCCGCCGCCACCCGTAAATCGGTGTTGGAGGCCATGGCCTGCTCGACCAATTGATCGAGGCGCGGATCCTGATACAAACGCCACCAATCGCTGGGCACCGGTGCCGAGACGACATTTTTGCCGTTCACCGCCAAGTCGCCCTGCAAGTCTTCACGGTGTACGGCGGCCTCGTCCGGCACGTGATAATCCGGCCCGACCACCTGACAGGCCGACAGCAACAGGCCTAACCCGGCGATAGCCAAACCCGAGGCCCTGCTCATTTCGCGGGCTCCTGCGGGTGGTCATCCATGATAGAAACCGTCGCCGTGCGACCGGCAATCATGCGGAAATCCGCCGGCACGTCATCGAAAGCGATCCGCACCGGAATCCGCTGGGCCAGCCGCACCCAGCTGAACGCCGGGTTGACGTTGGGCAGCAGGTTGCTGCCGCTGCTGCGGTCGCGGTCTTCGATGCCGGCGACGATGCTTTCCACATGCCCGCGCAGACGAGCGCGGTCGCCGATCACCCGAATATCGACGCTCTGGCCGACATGAATGCCGTCCAGCTTGGTCTCTTCGAAATAACCGTCGATGTGGAATGAATTGCTGTCCACCACCGACAACACCGGACGCCCGGCGGTAACGAATTCCTGGTTGCGCGGTGCACGGTCGTTGACGTAGCCGTCCACCGGGCTGCGGATGGTCGAGCGGTCGAGGTTGAGCTGGGCGCTGTCCACCGCCACCTGGGCTTCCATCAACGCCACTTCGGCGCGGGCCACCCGGGACTGGCTCTCTTCCAGCTGCTCGCCCGGCACCAGATTGCCGAGGCCGCGGTTACGTTTGGCTTCGCGTTGCGCCTGCGCCAGGGTTTCCTGACGGTCGGCGACCGCCGCCTTGGCCTGACGCAGGGCCAGTTTGAAACGGTCCTGATCAATGCTGAACAGCACCTGGCCACGTTTCACCAGTTGGTTGTCACGCACGTCGACCTGCTGGATCAGCCCGGACACGTCCGGCGCGATCTGCACGATGTCAGCACGGATGTGGCCGTCGCGGGTCCAGGGCGCGAACATGTAATACATCACCATGCGCCAGACCACGACAACGGCGAAGCTCACGATCAGCAGGGTCAGCACCACGCGACCGAGGGTCAAAAAAGGTTTTTTCATGTCATCAGGTATCGACTGAGTGAGTCCACGGCGCCGAGCAGCAAAGCGTAGAGAGCCACGTTAAACAATGCCCGGTGCCAGACCAGACGGTAAAAGTGCAGACGCGTCAGCAACCCGTGCACCAGCAGGAACAACACGTACGTAATGCCCATCAGCACCAGTAGCGTGGGCAGGAACACCCCGCTGATATCCAGATCACCGATCATAAAGGCGCTCCATCGATGCCATGGGGAAGCGGCTCTTCGAGCTCGCCACTGCCGACGAATTCCACCCCTGGCAGCAGCGACAGGCGCAGGCCGCTCAAGGCATGCAGCAGATGCAGACGGGCGCCCTCATCGCACTCCGTGTTGAGGGCACGGCGGGTGCGGTCCAGGGTCATCAACAACGGACTCGGTGCCGGCAAACGTTCGCCAGCCTTGAGGCAGGCCTTGAAATACTCGCCGACCTCGGCCACCACCTGGTGCAGCAGCACTTGCGGTGCGCCGAGGACTCGTGGTGTATAGGCGAGCAAATCCAGCAGGTTCAGCGCCACGCGCACTTCCCGCAGGGCGATGCCGGTGTCCTGGCCGGTCATGGCCAGGCGCGGCAAATGCTGCATCAGGCGATCGAGCATTTGCACGCCCAAGTGCCGGTGATCGGCCAGCGACGCCGGTTCTGTGAGGCTGACAATGTCGTGCCAGCTGAAACGGGTCAGGCGCTTGGCCGCCAGTTCGGCGCCGAACGGCCGGGCGATCAGGGTCCAGACGAAGGCGAACAACAAGCCCACGGGACCGGCTAGGTTGGAGTTGGCGAAGCTGAGAAAGTCCGCGTCGTAGGCGCCCTGAATACTGATGAAAGACGAGGTGTTGACCAGAGTCAGCAGCATACCCAGATAGAACTGCGGCTTGACCGTCAGGGTGCCGATGCAAATGAACGGCACGGCAAACGCCAGCACCAGCATCGGGAAGTCATGCAGGTTGGGCAGGACCAGAAACAAATAAAGACTGGCGAACAATACCGACATTGCCGTCCAGAAAAAGAACCGGTAAATCTGCGGCGCCGGGTCGTCCATCGAAGCGAAAAAGCTGCACGCCACCGCCGCCAGAATCACCGCGGCGCCGCCGTCGGTCCAGCCGAGCAGAATCCACAGCACCGACGCGACGATGATCGCGGTGACGGTGGACGCCGCCGAATAGAGCATCAGCCCACGGTCGAGAAACGGCGACAGCCGACCCAGTCGCCAGTGCCGATAGACCGCGCGCCAGCTGTCCTGGCTTTCGCACTGGATGGCGTACTGCAGGCTGCGGCAGTCCTGCCACACATCGACCCACTCGCCGAGGCGATACAGGGCGTTGGAGAACAGCAGCTGCTTGCGATCATCCAACGCTTCGGCGGACGGTTGCAGGGCTTCAAGTTGATCTTTCAGCGCTTGCCAGCGCTCGAGGTCGGCGTCTTTATGGCCGAGCCATTCGGTAGTCGCGGCCAGCAGCGGCGCGAACTTATCCACAAGCTCGGGCGTGCGCCGTTCAAGGGCATACAGCGCGTCGTCGAGGGCGTCGATCACTGGCAGCAGGTGAATCATGCGACCGCGCAGTTCCTTGGTATTGCGCACCGTTTGCGGCCGCGCGCCTTCGTGGGGCAACTGGCCGATCATCAATTCCAGCGTGTTGAAGGTTGCGACCATCGACGAACGCAGCGCGCTGACTTCGTCCGGCTGCACGTTGCGGCTAAGGAAACGCAGGCTGTAAGTCGAGGCATCGGCAAACCATTTGCTCACCGAATCGTTGAACACCGGCGCCAGCCGCCGGGGCCAGAACATCGCGCCGACCACCGCGGCTACGGCGATGCCGAGGAAGATTTCTTCCGTCCGCGCCTCTGCGATGTCCCATACCGCTAACGGGTTATCCACCACGGGCAAGGCAATCAGCGGCAAGGTGTACCCGGCGAGCATCAGCGCGTAATTGTTGGCGGTGCGCAGGTGCATTGAGAGGAACAGCAGAGTTCCGGTCCACAGCGCGATGACCATCACCAGCACATAGGGGCTCTGAACAAACATCGGCACGAAAAAAACCGCCGCGGCGGCACCGAGAAGGGTGCCGACCGCGCGGTACAGCGCCTTGGAACTGGTAGGGCCGACAAACGGACTGGAAACGATGTAGACCGTGGCCATCGCCCAATAAGGCCGGGGCATTTGCATGAGCATGGCGATGTACAGCGCGATCATCGACGCCGCGAACGTTCGCACACCGTAGAACCAGTCCCGCGCCGGGGGCATGCCGGTAAAAAATCCGCTCAAGGGTTGATCACCGGCAGATGATTGGCCGATTCAAAAGCCCTCAGCACCCGCAACGCTGCTTCCAGATCACTCTGCTCGATCCCTTCGAGCACTTCATGGCGCAAGCGCACCAGCTCGATTTCGACGGCTTGCACCAACTCACGACCCGTCGCGGTCAGGCTCAGGCATTTGGCGCGACGGTCATGGGCATCTTCGGTACGGCACACGTAGCCGGCATGACACAACTGATCCAGCAGGCGCACCAGCGACGGGCTCTCCATCCCGGCCGCCTGCGCCACCGTCACCTGCCGCACACCCTCGCCCAAACGCCCGATCATCAACAACGGAACGGCGCAGGCTTCGGAGATTCCATAGTTGACCAGCGTGGTCTGGCAGATCCTGCGCCAATGCCTGGCGGCCACCACCATGGAGCTGCTGATGTTCATCTGGAGAGCGTCGAGGTTCTTCGGCACGAGGGGAAACACACACTGTTAGTTTGCTAACTATCAATATGGCATTTGAGGGGAAAGTTGGTCAAGTTTTGAAACAATTCTCAGGCGGACGGACAGCTTTTTACGATCCATCAGGACGCCAGATTGAAATCACCTAGACGCACCAGCATCGCTTCATAAAGATCTGCCGAAACCAGATAGGCCTTGATCTTATTGTTTTCCAGCACCGCAATAGGCCCGTCTTGCGCCTCGCGTACCGCAGCACCTGCGTTTTTCGCGAGCTCAGAGATGCTCATGACTCTTTCTGCCAAAACACATTGCATGACTCGGTCTCATAGTCGGACTAAACGCATGAAAGCTACTGCAGCGCAGGTAACACCTTTCAGAAAAGCTGTGACAAGGTTTTGCGCTCAAATTTTTTACACCCCCCGCCCCTTCCGCAACAGCACATCCAGCTGATCCACCACCTCCGCCCAATCGGCGTCATCCAGAATGTCGTCACGCAGGAAATCCGCCTGGCTCTTGGTCCAGAAGAACGCATCCGCCAGGTGCAATTCGGGTTTGAGCGGTGAATGGGTGGCGATGAATTTGTCGATGCTTTCGGCGTCGTCAGGCAGGCCGAGTTGTTTGAACAGGTTGGGGAGGCTGTGGGTTGGGGATTCCATGTTGGGCTCCTTTTTCATGGCAAATGATTGGGTGACTGCTGCGCAGTCAATCGCGAGCAGGCTCGCTCCCACATGGAATCGCGCTCAACTGTGGGAGCGAGCCTGCTCGCGATGGCGATGTAACTGACGCCGAGAATCTACTGACTCAACTCGCACACTTCAGCATGCGGCACCATTTTCAGGAATTCCGGCACGCTCATGTGCACCAGGTTGTTGTGGTTACCCGCCTCCAGGTAGATGTCTTTTTGCCGGGTCAGCAGTGGGTCGATGACCATGTCCAGGCCATAGGATTCGCCCAACGCCGGCACGGCGCCGCGTTCGCAATCCTGGAACAGATGCGCCAGGGTGCTTTCCCGGGTGATCTGCCATTCGCCACTGCCACGTACTTTGCTCAGGTCCAGGTGACGGCTCGCTGGCAGCACAGCCATCAGGTAATGGCCGTGGTGGTCGTCGAGGATCACCGATTTGGCCACCCGTTCGGCAGGAATGCCTGCGACCCGCGCCGTTTCAAGGCTGCTGGCCGAGTGCGGATGGGTGACGACGTCAAATTCGCATTGAGCCTTGTTAAGGCTGTCCTGCACAGTTCTTGCCATACGCATGATGCACCTCGGTGTCCGCAACAACGTTTCGCGGACGATGGTTAAACCTTTCTCACCACTAAAAGTCTAGGCCCGCTGGCGCCATCGCGCGGGAAATCTGCCCGCCGGAACAACGTCAGCAACTGATCAAAATTCGTACAATTCAGAGCTCAGCTAGACTGTATAAAGAACCATCAATGACTCTCCCGGAGGGTCACGTGAACATTCGTTGTTGCGCAGTAGCGTTGCTGTTGGCCTTGAGCGGATCGGTTTTCGCGGCGGACACCGTCGTCCTGCTGGTGCCCAACCCCATCGGGATCTGGCTGATCACGTTCGGCATCGCGTTTCTGATCGCCGAGGCAGCCCTGCCCAATTACGGCGTGATCGGTCTGGGCGGCATTGTGATGTTCGTGATCGGCGCGGTGATTCTGACCAACACCGAAGTGCCGGTTCCGTTGATGATCGGCCTGGGACTGATCAGTGCCCTGTTGCTGATTTTCCTGCTGATCCGCGCCCTGAAAACCCGACCGCGCCACAACGTCAGTGGCGATGCCGAACTCATTGGCAGCGTGACCTCGGTGATGTCGTTACAAGCCGGCAACGCCTGTAACGGCTGGGTGCACCTGCAAGGCGAACAGTGGCAAGTACTCAGCGCCACGCCACTGCGACCCGGGCAACAGGTCCGGGTGGTGGCACGCAAGGGATTATTGCTGCAAGTGGCCGCGGCTGACGCGGCGCCGGGTGGAGAATAACCATGGGCCTGCAACTGGGTTTTGCCGCGCTGCTGTTACTGGTGATTGCGCTGGCGGGGTCGACCTTCCGCATCCTGCGCGAATACGAGCGCGGGGTGGTGTTCCAGCTCGGGCGCTTCTGGCAGGTCAAAGGCCCTGGCCTGATCCTGCTGATTCCGGTGGTGCAGCAAATGGTTCGCGTCGATTTGCGTACCGTGGTCCTCGACGTGCCGCCACAAGACGTGATCACCCGCGACAACGTCTCGGTCAAGGTCAACGCGGTGCTGTATTTCCGTGTCCTCGATCCGCAGAAAGCGATTATCCAGGTCGAAGACTTTCTCATGGCCACCAGCCAATTGGCCCAAACCACGTTGCGGGCAGTACTCGGTAAACATGAACTCGATGAACTGCTGGCCGAACGTGAGCGGTTGAACATCGACATCCAGCAAGTGCTCGACGCCCAGACCGATGCGTGGGGCATCAAGGTCGCTAACGTCGAGATCAAGCACGTGGACCTTAACGAATCGATGATCCGCGCCATCGCCAAACAGGCCGAAGCCGAACGGGAACGCCGGGCCAAGGTGATCCACGCCGAAGGCGAATTGCAGGCCTCGGAAAAACTCATGCAGGCCGCCGAAATGCTCGGGCGCCAGCCTGGGGCCATGCAGCTGCGGTATATGCAGACATTGAGTTCGATTGCCGGGGACAAGAGTTCGACGATTGTCTTTCCGCTGCCGATCGAGTTGCTCAAGGGGATGGCGGATTTGTCGTCCAAATCCTGACCTTTCCTACAGGCACCAACGTCCGGTAACCGCGTCGGAGATTTCCTTCAAGTTGTAGCGGTGTTGGTGAACTTGTTCCGGTCCGAAGCCGGGTCTAGTCTGGCTTTGTCACTGAATAAACGGTGACACGGACGTGCAAGTCCGACGAAACTGTTTAGGTCGCAATTGCCATATATCTCAATGAGCATTAATAGGCTCGCTGCTTTATGGCGGCTGCGCGCAGGAGATCCTCGGATCTGCTGGGTGTCCTAAACAGTCCCGGTCTTGCACACCTGCGCTCAGCTGCCACCCCATTCGCGTGCAAACGAACGGTGGCGGTTCCAACTTACTGTTTAGGGAGTTTTATATGTTCAAGGTATCTCCAAATCCGCCAGACAACTCTGGCACCCCCTCCGAAGATCCACTCGAAGCCGAAAAACTCAAAGAAGCCGCCGACCGCGCCTTCGCCCACTACTTCCCCCCGACCACCGAAAAGCCGCCCAGGCACCGCAAAGGCCACCTCTTCACTGTTGCCCCCGAGGTCAACACCGAAACCCTGCTGGCCAACGCCGCCGAAGACCTGCTGTCCATCAGCGCCATCGCGGCCAATCTGGCAGACGAAGTGGACGGGACACGGCGCTCGGTAGCCCTGGCGCTCAGCCGCATGGCCGATGGCGTGCAGTTGTTCGTAGAGCGAGTGCAGGATCATTGGGATGAATCGGAGATCATGCAGGCTCGGGTCAAGGTTTAGCCGGGTAGATTTGTGGTGAATTGACCACCGCTTTCGCGAGCAGGCTCGCTCCCACAGGGGAATGCATTCCCCTGTGGGAGATCATGCAGGCTCGGGTCAAGGTTTAGCCGGTAGATTTGTGGTGAATTGACCACCGTCATCGCGAGCAGGCTCACTCCCACAGTTGATCTTCGGTGAACACAACCTCTGTGTACGACTGAGATCCAATGTGGGAGTGAGCCTGCTCGCGATGGCGTCAGTGCGGTCAATACATGTCTCGGCACTTAGCGCTTCATAAGGCCCTCGCGCCCAACGTTCCACACACTCACGCAAAAGCGCCGAAGCCTCGCGACGCTTGTCATCGCTATCCCCGACAAACACCTCTGAAGGCCGTTTGGCATGCTGCCCCACCGCCGCAAACACTTGCCCACGCTGCACGTCATCCAATCCAAAAAAAACAGCTAACCGCCCGGCCATAGCCCCCGGCAATTCACTGTAATTCACCGCCAACCCACCAAACTCCCGACAGTGCGCCAACCCCGACGCCAGCAACCGCCCCAACCGCCGTGCGATGAAGTCCTCTCGGCCTTCAAACGGCAATTCGTCATCCAGCACACTCGCGCCGATCATCCACGGCACCATGTGCATGCCCGGGCGGCGTAGATGTGAAACGGCAATTTCCAGCGGATCGCGATAAAGAAACAGCCACGGTGTTTCGGCAAAACACTCACGCAGCAACGGCAGTTCACCGATGTTCCAGGCATCGAGTTTGACCACCAAACGTTGCTCGACGCCGAGCCGACGCTGTCCGTAGGCCGACAGCAACCCTTCGATGGCAGCGCGACGCTCGACGGCGGGCAAGTCGCTGCGCAATAGCGCATCCAGTGGCGGCGGTTCGCTGATCACGATGTGGTTATCGAGTTGTGCGAGCATTTGGCTGATGAGGGTCGAGCCGCAACGAGACGCGTGAAAGATGAACGCGCTCGGGGCCAGACCGGGACTGCAGGTTTGCCAGTCAACGAGGGTCGACAATGGCGTTTCCCGGCGAAACGCCTGATTGAACGGCAACCTCAGCGCCTCTTCCACGGCATCGCGAAAAAACGGCTGATGCAGTGGCGTATCGCCGAACCAGCACCAGTCGACGCGCCATTGCCCAGCCTCTTGCCAGACCCGGATCGGCAACCAGCCTTCGAGGTTCATGCCTTTCATTGTTGGTTCCATCGTCGCCGGCCGTCGCGCATGGCTGCGCGCAGTTCTTCGCGGGAGAGCGGCAAGCCTCGCGCCGCCGCCATTTCCAGGGCTCGGGTGATAAAAGCTTCGCTGTCCTGCAAACCCTGCAAGGTTTTGCACAGCGGCGGATCGCTTTCCACCAGTGCCTTGAACTGTGCAAGGCATCCGTGAACAACATCGGGATTTGGCGTGGTCAATTCGCCGTCGATAATCGCCTGCTCCAGCCAGGCGCCGGGCCGACAATCGAGTACCAGATGAATGCGCGCCCGAGTACCACGATTGTCCACACGATGCGGTCGTGACAGGTCGAGAAACCAGCATTCACCAGCAGCCATCGGCATACGCTGGCCGTCCAGCAGAAAGTCCACTTGAGGCGCGCTGACCAGCGGGATGTGCAGACGCAGATCGGCGTCCGGTTCGCCCAAGTCGTAGTCGCGATGTTCGTGAATCTGCCCACCCGGCCCGAGCCGCAACAAGCGCGCGCTGACGATTTCCAGCGGCAGATCGCGCAAACCTTGCTGCCATCGGACATCCCGCAACCAAGGCGCGCGCAGCAGCGGTTTGCCGCGACCCGGCGACAGTTCAGTCAACGCATCCGCCGCCGAAATCAGCGCAACACCGCTCCAGTCGCCAGCGTAATAAGCGTTGTTGAAATGCCCCTGCCAGCTGTCCTCGTCAACGGCGGCCAACGCCTGCAACAGCAGCGGCAAATCCACGGCCACCGGCAAGCGGGAGAACGCCGGCCGGCTCATCGTTTCGGCAACACCGCGCACTCGCCGAGCCAGGTCAGCAAGTGATCAAGACAGGCCTCCACCGATTGCACGCCGGTATCGAGCACCAAGGAAGCGGACGGCGGCGGTTCATACGGCGCAGATACGCCGGTAAATCCTGGCAAATCACCCCGTCGTGCACGGGCGTAATGACCTTTCGGATCGCGCTGCTCGCAGACGGCCAAGGAAGCGCTGCACCAGACTTCGCGGTAATCCTCGCCCAGTCGCCGGGCGAACACCTCACGCAACTCCATCAGCGGCGCGATCATCGCCAGGATGACGATCTGCCCGTTCTCCACCAGCAGCGCCGCGACTTCGCTGGCGCGACGGATGTTCTCCAGACGATCACCGTCGGCGAAACCGAGATCACGATTGAGCCCGACCCGCAGCCCGTCGCCATCAAGCACGAGGCTCTGCACGCCGTGCTCGAACAGCTCGGCGTGCAGCGCCTGGGCCAGGGTCGATTTGCCCGCCGCTGGCAAACCGGTCAGCAAAATCGCCGTGCCGCGATGGCCGTTGCGCGCCTCCCGTTGTGCGCGGCTGATGCTCGCCGTCGGCGCCAGCAGGTTATTGGGCATGGGCCACCGGCGTCGTGATGTTCCCGGCCGCCCACGCCGATTCGCGGTTGGCCAACGCGGTGGCAATGGATTGCACTTCGGTGGATTGCACCTGATCCGGCAGTGGATCGAGCCCCGCACTGGCAAAGATCTGACCGTAAGCGTTACGCAGATCGGCGTACGACAGGTCGCGACGCAAATCGGCCTGCAAGGTGTTCAATTCGCCTTGAATCAAATCCAGTTCACCCAGCCCGGCCGCCTGATAACGGTTGCGCAGCTGGCCAACGATCTGTCCGTCGATGTCCGACAGTTGCTGATTGGTCTTGAACTGTCGCAACGCCTCGCGGTAGTTGGCGTTGGCCACATAAAGCTGCGCCAGCACCGCGATCGACATGGCCTGGCGGCGCGCCGCGGCGACTTCTTCGCCGGCCTTGGCGACGTTGATCGCCGCCGGTGCGGAGATCACGTTGAACAGGTTCCACGTCACTTTCACGCCGTAGTCGGCCCAGCCCTGTTCCACCAGAAACGAGTTGCTGTCGTAATGCCCGCCGGCCGAGAACTCCAGCCCCGGCAGCAGCCGCAACATGGCTTTGCGGGTTTCGGCCGCGCTGATGCGGCTTTGGTAATCCTGTTCGCGCAGCTCGGGACGACTGGTCAGGGCTTCCTGTTCCAGGCTGGCGAGGTCAACTTTCAGTTCCGGAATGTCATAGTCGTCCTGGGTCGCCAGGGTCAGCTCCGTGCCCAACGGCAGGTTGATCAACGTCGCCAGTTCGGTTTTCGCCAGCGACAACGCACGACGCTGTTCTTCCAGTTGGCGCGTGGCTTCGATCAGCGAGCGTTGATAACCCAGCGCCTGAACCGGATCGCCGATTCGCTGCTGGCTCATGCTTTGGCTGTTGCCGCGCGCGGTGTCCACCCGGGCCATGAGGCTGTCGATCTGCTTGAGCAAACGCTCGGCGGCCATGGCTCGCCAGTAGGCCGAGCGCACGTCCTGAACGATGGTGTTGATCACCTTGCGCCGACGCTCCTGAACGATCAGTCGCTGGTCGCCCTGTTGCTTGGCGCTGATGTAGCTGACGCCAAAATCGAGCACGTTCCAGACCATGGTCAGGTCGGCGACGTCACGGTCGCGGTCCTGGGAGGTCGATGGCTCCAGAGACTGGGTGCCGGTCCGTACGCTCTGGCTGCTGGAGGCGTTGACGTTGTTGCGGCCGACGTACCCGGCGTCCAGCGCCATGCGCGGCAGCATGTCGAAACTGGCGAGGTCGAGTTGGCGCTTGGCCAGGGCCTCTTCCATGATCTTGAGCCGGCCTTCGAGGTTGTACTTCACCGCGCGGGCCATGGCTTGATGCAGGGTCAGCGGACCGCTGAGGGGCTCCTGATCCTTGTACATGTTTTGCAGGTCGCTCCTGGCGCGCTGTTGACTGACGCTGCGTTCGATCGGTTCACTGGTGACTGCACATCCGCTGACTGCAAGCGCCAGCAGGCTGGCGCCGAACAACTTAGAACTTCTATTCATCCTTGACTGCCCCTGGACACAGCATTGTTTTAGGTGTTTTTTCAGGCCTGCATTTCGCTGATGCCGACCTGTCGCAAAGCCGCGGCCAGGCTGTCGACCTGCCGTTGCTCGGTGTCTTTGAGCTGTTGCAATTGCTGGACGAGACTCGGCGCGCCAAACACGCCGCGCAGCCCCTGTGAAACATCCCCGGCCTTGATCGAATGACTGCCGAATGAGTTCAGCGAGTCTCGTTCGTTGCCGGCGTCCTGATTGAACAGGCTCGACAACGTGCTGGTGCCGAACACCCCGCCATCGCCACCGCCGAAGCCGAGGAAGCCGTTGCCCGAGCCATCGCCACCGCTGTCACTGCTGCTGAACACCTGGGCGATGAAGCTGGGCGCCAGCGCACCGTGGTTCATGAAGATGTCGCCCAGCGGCCGGATGCCATTGCCGATCACGCGGCTTTCGAACAACGGGGTAAAGGTCAGCGGTGAGCCGAGATCGCCGGTCGGGGGCGTGAAAATGATCGGTTGCAGCGGTACGTTGGGCTGATCGGAAACGGTGACCGGTGGTGGGATCCGGGCCAGTGGGTCAGGCGTCACGATCACGGCAGGCGTCTGCACCGGCACGGTGTCGATCACGTAATTGTTGGAAACCGCCACGCTGCTACCGGCATTGCCCGAAAGGTCGCTGACGTTGCTGGTGTCCAGCGCAATGAAATTGCTCGGGTCGGTGATGCTCGCGGTCGGCGTGAAGGTCGCCGTCCAGGTCTTGCCGCCGTCGCTGCTGGCCAGGTGGGTCAGCTCGCCGTTGGTGACGCTGAGGTCCGACAGGTCGAAATCGCTGACCACTTCGCTGAAGGTGATCGTCACCAGCGTGGTTTGACCCACGCCCAGGTTCGGGTTGGCGACCACGATGGTTGCCGTCGGCCGGGTGGCATCGAGCGCGTAGTTGTTGGAGATCGCGATCCCGGCACCGACGTTGCCCGCGGCGTCCGCCACATTGCTGCTGTCGAGCAGGATCAGGTTGGTGGTGTCGTTGATGTTGGCGGTCGGGGTCAGCGTGGCAGTCCAGGTCTTGCCGCCATCGCTGCTGAGCAGGTTGGACAAGGTGCCATTGGCGACGCTGAGGTCCGACAGGTCGAAACCTGAAACCGCCTCGGTGAAGGTGATGGTAACCGTGGTCATCTCGCCGATGCCCAAGCGGTTATCCGCCACCACGATGGTCGCCGTCGGCCGCGCTGTGTCGATGGCGTAGTTGTTGGAATCGGTCACGCCCACGCCACTGTTGCCCGACGCGTTGGTCACACCGCTGTTGTCGAGGCGGATCAGGTTGGTGGTGTCCGTCACGTTGACGGTTGGCGTGAACGTTGCGGTCCAGGTGATGCCGCCGTCACTGCTGCTGACGTTGCTCAAGGTGCCGTTGGCAATGCTCAGGTCCGCGTTGGTGAAACCGCTGACCGCTTCGCTGAAGGTGATGGTCACCCCTGAGGTTTCACCGGCCTTGAGGGCGTTGTCGGCCACCACGATGGTTGCGGTCGGCACTTGGGTTTCCACCACATAGTTGGCGGAGTTGGTCGTACCCGAGCCCGTGTTGCCGGCCAGGTCCGTGACACCAGTGTTGTTCAGGGTGATGAGATTAGTGGCGTCGGTAATCCCGATAGTCGGGGTGAAGGTCCCGGTCCAGGTGATGCCGCCATCGCTGCTGCTGACATTGCTCAGCGTACCGTTGGCGACGCTCAAATCGCTGTTGTCGAAACCGCTCACCGCCTCGCTGAAGGTGATGGTCACCAGCGCGGTTTCGCCCGGTTTCAGGGTTGTATCGCTCAACACAATGGTCGCGGTCGGGCGTTGGCTGTCGATGGCGTAGTTGTTGGAGTCCGTCGTGCCGCTGCCAGTGTTGCCCGCCCCATCGATCACTCCGGTGTTGTCGAGGGTAATCAGGTTGGTCGAATCGGTGACGCTCGCTATCGGCGTCAGGGTGGCGGTCCAGGTGATGTTATCGCTGGTGCTCAGATTGCTCAGAGTACCGTTGCTCACCGTCAGGTCGGCTGTAGTAAAACCGGTTACCGCCTCGGAGAAGGTGATGGTCACCATCGATGTTTGACCCACACCCAGCGCCGCGTCCGTCACCACGATGGTCGCGGTTGGGCGCTGTGTGTCGATGGCGTAGTTGTTGGAGTCGGTGGTGCCGCTGCCGGTGTTGCCCGAGACGTTTTGCACGCCAGTGTTGTCCAGGGTGATCAGGTTGCTGGTGTCGGTAATGCTGGCCGTCGGCGTGAACGTTGCTGTCCAGGTAATGCCGCCATCGCTGCTGCTCACCGCCGTCAACGTGCCGTTGGCGATGGTCAGGTCGGCGTTGCTGAAACCGCTGACCGCTTCGCTGAAGGTAATGGTGACCAGCGACGTTTCACCGACGCTCAGCGCATTGTCGGCGACGACGATGGTGGCGGTCGGCCGCACGGTGTCGATGGTGAAGTTGGCCGAATTGGTGATGCCGCTGCCTGCGTTGCCGGCAATGTCGGCCACGCCGCTGTTGTTCAGGGTGATCAGGTTGGAAGTGTCCCTGACGCCGACTGTCGGGGTGAAGGTCGCCGTCCAGGTGATGCCGCCATCGCTGCTGCTCACCGCGCTCAAGGTGCCGTTTGGAATGCTCAGGTCACTGTTGTCGAAACCGCTGACCGCCTCGCTGAACGTGATGGTTACCAACGACGTTTCGCCGGCACTCAGGGTTGGGTCGGCGACGACAATGGTGGCGTTCGGACGCAGACTGTCGATTGCGTAGTTGTTGGAATCGGTAGTGCCCGCGCCAGTGTTGCCGGCCGCGTCCGCCATGCCGGTGTTGTTCAGCGTGATGATATTGGTCGCATCGTTGATGCTTGCCGTCGGCGTGAACGTCGCGGTGTAGGTGATGTTATCGCTGGTGCTCAGGCCGCTCAGGGCGCCGTTGGCGACCGTGAGGTCGGCGGTGGTGAAACCGGTCACCGCCTCGGAGAAGGTGATGGTTACCACCGTGGTTTGACCCAGCGCCAAGGCAGTATCCGTCACGACGATGGTCGCGGTTGGGCGCACGGTGTCGATCGCGTAGTTGTTGGAATCGGTGGTGCCGCTGCCGGCGTTGCCCGAGGCGTTTTGCACACCGCTGTTGTCCAGGGTGATCAGGTTGGTCGCGTCGGTAATGCTGGCCGTCGGCGTGAACGTCGCTGTCCAGGTAATGCCGCCATCGCTGCTACTCACCGCCGTCAACGTGCCATTGGCAATCGTCAGGTCGGCGTTGCTGAAACCGCTGACCGCTTCGGAGAACGTAATGGTCACCAGCGAGGTTTCGCCGATTTTCAGCGCGTTATCGGCGAGCACGATGGTGGCCGTCGGCAGCACGGTGTCGACGGTGTAGTTGCCGGAGTTGGTCGTGCCGCTGCCCGTGTTGCCAGCCAGATCGGCCACGCCGGTATTGTTCAGGGTGATGACGTTGCTCGGGTCACTCACGCCGACGGTTGGCGTGAAGGTCGCCGTCCAGGTGATACCGCCGTCGCTGCTGCTCACCGCCGTCAATGTACCGTTGGCGATGGCCAGGTCGGCATTGGTGAAACCGCTCACTGCTTCGCTGAAGGTAATGGTGACCAGCGAAGTTTCCCCGGCACTCAGGGTCGGGTCGGCCAGAACGATGGTCGCCGTAGGGCGAACCGTGTCGATCGCGTAGTTGTTGGAATCGGTGGTGCCGCTACCGGCGTTACCCGCCAGGTCGGCGACGCCGGTGTTGTCCAGGGTGATCAGGTTGGTCGTGTCGTTGGTGCTGGCGCTCGGCGTGAAGGTCGCCGTCCAGGTGATGCCGCCGTCGCTGCTGCTCACCGCCGTCAAGGTGCCGTTGGCAATGGTCAGGTCGGCGTTGGTGAAACCGCTGACCGCTTCACTGAAAGTGATTGTCACCAGCGAGGTTTCGCCGATTCTCAGCGCCGTGTCCGCGACCACGATGGTTGCCGTCGGGCGCACGGTGTCGATGGCGTAGTTGTTGGAATCGGTGGTGCCGCTGCCCACGTTGCCGGTGGCGGCAGCCTGCACGCCGCTATTGTCCAGGGTGATCAGGTTGGTCGCATCGGTGGTGCTGGCCGTCGGGGTGAAGGTGGCGGTCCAGGTGATACCGCCGTCACTGCTGCTGACCGCGCTCAACGTGCCGTTGGCGATGGTCAGGTCGGCGTTGGTGAAACCGCTCACGGCTTGGCTGAAGGTGATGGTCACCAGCGAGGTTTCACCGATGTTCAGCGCGTTGTCCGCTACCACGATGGTCGCGGTCGGCGGGGCGGTGTCGATGGTGTAGTTGCCCGAAGAACTGGTCCCGCTGCCGGTGTTGCCCGCGATGTCGGCCACGCCGGTATTGGCCAGAGTAATAACGTTGGTGGTGTCGTTAATGCCTGCAGTCGGCGTGAAGGTCGCCGTCCAGGTAATGCCGCCGTCGCTGCTGCTCACCGCCGTCAGGGTGCCGTTGGCGATCGTCAGGTCGGCATTGGTGAAACCGCTCACCGCCTCGCTGAAGGTGATGGTCACCAGCGAGGTTTCGCCCTGTGTCAGCGTCGAATCGGCCAACACAATCGTGGCGGTCGGGCGCACGGTGTCGATCGCGTAGTTGTTGGAATCGGTGGTGCCGCTGCCGGCGTTACCCGCCAGATCGGCGACGCCGGTGTTGTCCAGGGTGATCAGGTTGGTCGTGTCGTTGATGCTGGCGGAAGGTGTGAACGTCGCGGTCCAGGTGATGCCGCCATCGGCGCTGCTCACCGCCGACAAGGTGCCGTTGGCAATGGTCAGGTCCGCGTTGGTGAAACCGCTGACCGCTTCGCTGAAGGTGATCGTCACCAGCGAGGTTTCGCCGATTCTCAGCGCCGTGTCGGCGACCACGATGGTTGCCGTTGGCCGCACCGTGTCGATGGCGTAGTTGTTGGAATCGGTGGTGCCGCTGCCGGCGTTGCCCGACAAGTCGCTGACCCCGGTGTTGTCCAGGGTGATCAGGTTGGTCGTGTCGGTGATGCTGGCAGTCGGGGTAAACGTCGCCGTCCAGGTGATACCGCCGTCGCTGCTGCTCACCGCGGTCAAGGTGCCGTTGGCGATGGTCAGGTCGGCGTTGGTGAAACCGCTGACCGCCTCGGCGAAGGTGATGGTCACCAGCGAGGTTTCGCCGATTTTCAGCGCATTGTCCGTCACCACAATGGTTGCGGTTGGACGAAGCGTATCGATCGCATAGTTGTTCGAATCGGTGGTGCCGCTGCCGGTGTTGCCGGCCAGATCCGCTATGCCGGTGTTGTTCAGGGTGATCAGGTTGGTCGTGTCGTTGACGCTCGCGTTCGGGGTGAACGTGGCGGTCCAGGTGATGCCGCCGTCGCTGCTGCTCACCGCCGTCAAGGTGCCGTTGGCGATGGTCAGGTCGGCGTTGGTGAAACCGCTGACCGCTTCACTGAAGGTGATCGTCACCAGCGAGGTTTCGCCGATTTTCAGCGCATTGTCTGTCACCACGAGGGTCGCCGTTGGCCGCACGGTGTCGATGGCGTAGTTGCCCGAATCGGTGGTGCCGCTCCCGGCGTTGCCCGCCACGTCGCTGACCCCGGTGTTGTCCAGGGTGATCAGGTTGGTCGCGTCCGTGATGCTGGCGGTCGGTGTGAAGGTCCCCGTCCAGGTGACGCCGCCGTCGCCGCTGCTCACCGAGGTCAAGGTGCCGTTGGCAATCGTCAGATCCGCGTTGGTCAGTCCGATGACTGCTTCGTTGAAGGTGATGGTCACCAGCGACGTTTCCCCGGCCTTGAGGGCCGTGTCGGTGAACACGATACTGGCGGTCGGGCGTACGGTGTCGACCGTGTAGTTGTTGGAGTTGGTGGTGCCGACGCCGGCGGTGCCCAAAATGTTGATCACCCCGGTGTTGTCCAGGGTGATGACGTTGGTCGTATCGGAAATACTGGCGGACGGCGTAAACGTTGCCGTCCAGGTGATGCCGCCATCGCCGCTGCTCACCGAGGTCAACGTGCCGTTGGCGATGGTCAGGTCCGCATTGGTGAGACCGGTCACGGCTTCGGAGAAGGTGATGGTCACCAGGGACGTTTCGCCGATGCTCAGTGTGGTATCAGCGACCACAATGGTCGCGGTCGGTGGTGGTGAATACGCGGTGTTGAGTATGCCACCGTCGTTGTAGATGGTCGCGACGGAGGTTGGTGAGGTGCCGGTGCTGCCACCGCCCTGCGCGGTACCGCCTGCACCACTGGCCGCGGCATTACCGGCCAGGGCCGCGAAGTTGGCGGCCGTGATCAGCAGCGTGCCTTTGTTCCAGATCGCACCGACGCCCCGGCCACCAATGCCGCCATTGCTGGCATTGCTGCCCTGGCCACCACCACCGCCGCCACCGCCGCCGGCACCAATGTTGTTGCTGATGGTGGAGGTGCCGACGATGGTGATGGTGCCGCTGCTGGCGTTGTAGATCCCGCCCACTGCGTTGCCGCCGGCGCCACCGACCTTGTCCCAACCGGCCCCGCCGCCCCCGCCACCAATGGAAATCGTGCCATTGGTGGCCGTCGCACCGTTACCGCCGTTGCTGTAATAGGAAACGCCTACGCCGCCAGCCCCGCCAGTGGTGGTACCGCCGCGACCGCCCATGTGGGTGGCGTCATAACCGCCGCCGTAACCACCGACACCACCGCCGCCCGCCTGGCCGCCCAGCGTGCCGGTGCCCGGCCCCGACGAACCGCCATGCCCGCCGCCCTGGCCACCCAAACCGCCGCCACCGCCACCGCCACCGCCGTAAAAAGCGCCCGTCACACCGCCGCCGCCACCACCACCGGAAGCGCCGTTAGAGGTCACGCTGACGTTGTTCAGGGTCAGAATCCCTGCGTTGAAAATCCCCCCGGCCATCGAACCCGTGGCACCGTAACCGCCATTGCCGCCGGTGCCCGACACCAGGCCACGGGTGATCACCAGGCCATCGAGCGTCACGATGCTGCCAGACGACACTTCAATCACTCGGGTCCGGTACTGACCGTCGAGAATCACGTCAGCCGCGCCGTCGTTGTTCAAGTCGCCATCAACGGTGATGTTCTTGTTGATCAGCAGTTCGGACGTCAGCTGCACCGTCATGCCGGTGCTGAAGGTGACGAGATCGCCGTTCTGCGCCGAGGCGATCGCCGCGCGCAACGAACCGACACCGGTGTTGGCGTTGTTGGTGGCCGTCCAGGTCGCCAGGCCCCACTGATACTCGCTCATGGCCGTGGTCGAGAGGACGTTGGCGCTTTCGATGTTGCCGGTGGCAATTTCCAGATTCCAGTCGCCACCGATCCCGGTGCGATTACTGGAAGCAGCCACATCGCGGCCGGTCAATTGAGCCAGCGAATCGACAAAACTCAAGCCACGCTCACCTTCGGCGGTGTAGCAGCCGTAGATCAAAATGTCGCCGCCGACGTTCATGTCCTTGCCGATTTCCGCCAGCACGGCACTGCGGGCCGCGACGTTGTCGGCGGACAGGTAACTGTCGCCCAACCACAAATCGCCCGCGTTACCGTGGGCAATGATCTGCACCGAACTGATGCCCTGATGTGTGTCCAGATAGGCGGCAATTTGCTGCAAGCCGTCCTTGCTCGCGTCCAGCTGGACCACTTGGGTGCCAGGCGCCACGCCCTTGAGCAGGCTATCGGCATCCTTGACCCGCGAATCGACGAACACCACGCTCTGGCCCGGCACTGCAACGGGGGCTGGTGCAGGTGTGGCGTCGGCCTGGCCGTGGGTGTCCTTGCTGGCGACCGGTTGGTCGGCCGTTGGCGTCTTGGCGGCATCAGCCGTGGTGTGGCTGTCCGCCTGAGCGGCATCGGCCACCGTGGCCGCCACCGCGCCGTCGAACAGCATTCGCGGTTCCAGGGACATAATCATGGGTGAGGCCAGCGCCCGTGCGCCTTCGGTAACTCGCGACTTGCCGTTGCTCCACCACATGCTGCTCACCCGGACTCGAACTTGCTTGACGCGTCAATGAGAACGCCGCGATCAACTGATCGCGGCGTCGGCCTTCATACGAATGACATTGGCGGCGCTGGCTGAGCCATCGAGCCAAAAGGACAATTCTGCGTATTGCTTGAACAAATCCGGCGGCAGGATCGTACGCCGCGATTGCAGCTCGACCTTGGGTTTGACTTTGTGCAGACCGGAGACGCCGAGGGCTTGATCGAACTCTGGCGCATCGTAGGCGAGGTTGTTGAAGTCATGCTCGAACCACGGCTCGCCAATGAAGTCGTAGACCAGCCGCATGACCCGATCGGGGGCCTGGGTCAGCAAGTCGTAATCGACAATCAGCAATGAGTCGGCGTGTTCGCCGTAATAGGCTTCCTTGAGCGCTGCCCAGGCAAACCCCACCAGACGATTGCGCTGCGCCAGGGTTTCGCAACGGCTGTAGACCGTGTTGCGCTCGACCGCGTCGCCGAACAGCTTGGTGTTTTCAAAGGGATTGGCGCGATACAAACGCTCGATGCTGTCCATGACCCAGGCAACATTGCGCACACAGGCAATGACCTTGGCTTGCGGGAACAGATCGCTGATGGCCGGCAGTCGCGAACTCCATAACCGGTTAGTGTCAAACACCACTGGTTTGTCGGCCTTGTCGGCGTAGAAGGAGTCGAACAGTCCGCGAAGCAAACGGCGGCGCAGATCGGTATCGATCACCGCCCCGAACTCGCTGCCGGCACTGCACTGTTCCAGAACACCGGAAAACAGGGCGCCAACGGGGCTGGTCATGCCGGCATGAAAGCGCGGGTTCTGCAAAAGGATCGCAGAAAGCAGGGTCGAGCCTGAGCGCGGCAAGCCGGAAATAAAATGGAACTGTGACAATCCCTTCACCCTGATCAGAAATCCTTTATCTACGACGGAGCGTAGACCATGAACAGCCTTATGGGTAATGGTGTTTTGATATCAAATCGAAATTAATCGTCTGAAAAACGCGATTTTGGTTACAGGCTCAATGCAACACGAACAAGCGCGCATTGGCACCACCCGCCTGTGTTTCGCCAACGTTCTGCCAGCCTGCGGGCAACGGCGCGAATTCGTCCGGCACATCGACGGTACCGATCAACCACACTCGGCCAGTGCCTTTGGGTAAATCGCCGAGGCTGTCGAGGTAAATGTCCTGGGTCACCAGCGTGCCGAAACCATAGGCATTCGGCCGACTCGAAACACCCTTGGCCGACGGTGGCGTGTACAGCAGCGGTTTGGCGTCGGTGCGGTTGTAATAGACGTAACTGAGGTACCAGAGCAAGTCGCTGGTGACGATCCGGTCACCGGCAACGAAGTGCTGATTCACGTAGTCGACCATGACGCTGATCTGATCGTTGGTATCGACCGTGGCGTTGTTGTTCAGGCCCACCAGTTCGACACCGACAAACAACACCAACACCGTCAACGCCAACACCCGGAAGACCGCGTACAGGCGATCGATGGCCAATGCGGCAATCATCGGCAGGCCGAGGGCATACGCGGTGAGGTAACGCTCGATGAACACCGGCGAGATGAACGACACCAAAAACACCAGCAACAACGGCAAAACGGTATAGATCACCATCAATGCACTGCCACGAATGACACTGCGATCCCGCGCCAGCGCCACCCACACCAAGGCCAGCGACGCCAAGGGCAACGTGCTGAACATCGGTGTAGTCAGGGACTCGCCATCGTCCTGGATCAGGAACGACCAGATCATCGAAGGCAACGAGGCGAACGTCACCGGTGTCTCCCACCCCACATCGCCATTGGCTTTGAGTAGATCCATGTGTTGAATCAGATCGATCAGGCTGGGCACCCACGGCAAGTACACCAACACAATCGCCACGTTCGCCCACCACCAGCCGGGCTGCTGGATATGCCGCAAACGATAGCCAGGCTGTACGCGGATCAGCCCCAGATACAGCCAGTGACACAGCACGCACAGGGCGGTGAAGTAATGGGTGTAGAACGCCGCACTCATCAGCAGTGCGTAAATCACCAGATAGCGCTTACGTCCGGGGTGTTTGATCCAGTAGACCAGGGCAATCGTGGCACCGATCAGCCACAGCCCCAGCAACGAATACATGCGCACTTCCTGGCTGTAACGCACGGCGGTAGGCAGCAGCGCCAACAGGACACCGGCCAACAACGCGGCGCGGCGAGTGGCGAGCAAGTCCACCAGCCAGACGCCCAACGCCACGGTGGCAATCCCCGGTAGCGCGCTCAAGCTTCGAATCGAAAAAATGCCATCGCCGAACAGCTCGATCCAGCCATGCAGCAGCATGAAATACAGCGGCGGATGCACATCATGGGCGGCATGCACCCAGATCCCGGCCAGCGAATACTGGCTCAGCAGCAGACTGGAACCTTCATCGCCCCATATAGCCGCCGCTGTCAGGTCATAAAAACGTACCAGCGCGGCCAATGCCAGGATCGGCAGCAGCCAATGCTCGCGCACCCATCGCAGCAAGCGTTGAACACTCGCCCAGGCGCCGGGTGCCGCGTGGGAGCCTTGGGTGCCGTCAAGCGGCGTTTCTCTGCGCGCCTCCATTGCCCCCCCTCGAGACTGCTGGTGAAAAAACCTTGGAGCTTGCAATCACTGTAGGACAGCGACAGCGCCGTCGTCGATGCTGGCTTTGCGACCAACGACATTCGGCAGCCATGTGGATCTACTACGCTCTGGCTTGGCGTGACCCAGCCACGGAGATGAAAGGAATCGGCTGTTCGCAACGATCTGCCCGGGGGCCCGGGCCACCCGCGTGGCGCGCCAGACAACTAACCCTGAGGGATGAGGAACTATGGAAGTATTCATGGGCACTGTTCAGTCTTTCGCCTTTAACTTTGCCCCCAACGGCTGGGCCCTGTGCAACGGCCAGACACTGGGGATCTCGCAATACCAGGCGCTTTTCTCACTGCTGGGAACCTACTATGGAGGCAATGGCACCACCAATTTCATGCTACCCAACCTGCAAGGCCGTCTGCCGATGGCACAGGGCAACGGCCTGGGCCTGACCCCGCGCGTCATTGGTGAATTCTCCGGGACCGAGAACGTTACCGCCACCATCACCAACCTGCCCAATCACACCCACGCCTTGTCCGGGCTCACGGCCGCCACCACCCTGCAACTGGCCAGCCCGGCGAGCAACCCGGTCACCAACCCGACCGCGACCAACTCGTACATCGGTGCCTCGGGCGGCGGCCCGGGTTCGGCGAGCATCTACTCCGACGCGCAAGGCGCTTCAGCCGTGCCACTCAAAGGCGTGGCCACCACGGTCACGGGAGAAATTTCGTCCGCCGGTAACGGCCTGCCCATGGAAACGATGAACCCCTTCCTGGTGCTCAACTTCAGCATCGCCTTGAACGGGTTGTTCCCTTCGCGCAACTGAGGAGCCGCCGGGGGATTCAAATCCCCCGGCCACTTTCAATTCTGGAGTGACACCATGCTGCATCAGGTTCAAAGCCAACACTTTCAGGCGCTGCTGGGCAAGACGGGGATGCTGCGGCTACCGGATGGAAGTGAATTGCCGATCCATATCGACAGCCTTGAAGAAACACCCCGCTCGCGGATGCCCAACAACGAGCGCATGCCGTTCAGCGTCGAGTTCAATAGCTTGAAACCCACAGAGTTTGTCGATGGGTTGTGTTCGCTGGAATTGCCGGAACTGGGTCAGGTGGAAAACATCTTTGTCTCCCGGGTGCCGGCCATGGGCCGTGACCCGGGCTTGGGGTATTTCTACATCGCGTTCAACTGAACACGAAATTCCAATGTAGGAGCGAGCCTGCTCGCGATTGCGGTGGATCATTCAAAGTTGATGTTGAATGTGATGGCCCTATCGCGAGCAGGCTCACTCCCACAGGGGTTTAGTGGTGTTTTCAAACTATCGGATACCACACCAACCGCTCCGCTGCCGGGTTGCGCTCTTCGACCTGAAACCCCAGCGCCAGGTAATGCTGGCGCGCGTGGGGATTGTTGGCCCAGACCACCGTCGCTACCGGGCAACGAACCTGTTGCGCGGCTTTCTGCACACCTTGCAGCACCTTGCGGCCATAGCCCTGGCCGCGAGCCTTTGGAATGAACGCCAGGTACAGCACACGAATTTCATTCGGGCCAAAATCGGTGGTCAGCGCACCGATGGCCGTGTCGAGCTTCTCGATCACGTAATGCATGGCGTTGGGGAAGTGTTCCCCCAGGCCTTGCTCCTGCACTCGAAACTGCTGGGCCACCACCTGCTCAACCACCTCTTGCTCACCGTCAATCCATTGCAAGTCCGGCCGCGCCGACTGATAGAGGCCGTGCAGAAAAGCCCCATCGCTGGCCCGTGAAGGCCGAACCACCAAGCCATCGGCCGCCACTGAATCGGTATTTGCCATCGCAGCGCTCCTTAAAAACCGCTTTCCCTTACGCCCAGCGCCGCCAGACGCCGCCAGGCGACACCCAGCAACGACTCGCCTCGCCCCTGCAGCACCACAATGCCGCGCAAGGGTTGCACCGGCGTCGGTACCTCTTCGAGGACGCTCAACCGCGCCCCATATTGAGCCTGTACCGGCTCCGCTCTTTGATGCTGATCCCGGCGCACGGCAATCGGCCCATGGTGATCGGAGGTCAACGCTTCCTGATCGACAAATTCCGCGCCGTTGGTGTCGATTTCGCTCAGTTGCACGGCGATCGCCGGGTGCATCGGATCGTCGGCGATGAAGCGTCCGCTGGCGCCCGTGGCGACGCGCCAGAGCTCGACTTCGGCCAGATAACCGCGCAACCGCGCGCCGTCTTCGACCACCCGCGCCAGCGGATCTTTGCTCGACAACCAGCGACCGACTGCCAACTGCGGCAACAGATCGCGCACCTTGCCGGCGTGGGGCGCTCGCAGCAGCAGACGCTCACGCTGGGCGGCCAGGCCTCGGTATTCGGCGACCGCTTCGGCCAGGCGCTGTTCGACGATACCGGCGTCGGCGGCGGTTTCACTGCGGCTGGCCTGGCGGCGCATCTGCAACTGCTGGATCTGGATTTCGCGACGGACGATGGCCTGGCGCGAATCCAGGTCCGGGGATTCCAGTTCGATTAGCACCTGGCCCTGGGTAACCGCTTCACCATCGTGAACATTCACCGTTTTGACCCGCGCCGCGACGGGCGCGTGCAAGGCACTGGCGCGGCCCGCCTCCAGCATCGTCGGCAACTCCACGGCGCTGCGCCACGGCACCACCAGCATCAGCAACAGCCCAAGCAAGGCCAGGCCGCTGAGCAGCACCCGAGGCGCATGCGCCTGTTCGCGGCGCGTCCACCATTGCCGCCACTCATTCATGATCGGCAGGAAGATGAACCACACCAGCTCCACCAGCATCAGGAAAATCCCCAACACCTTGAAGAACAGGTGGTAGACCGCCAGCGCAATTCCGAAAAACAACGCGGCGCGCCACAGCCACGAGCCATAACCCCAGATCAGCAAACTCCGTTGCATCTTCGGCGACCAAGGCTCCGGCGCCGGCGCGCCGTAACCGAATAAAAACTCGCGCAAGCGCCAGCGACAAAGGGCAAACGCACGCCCTTGAAGGTTGTCGACTTGCCAATAGTCGCTGAGCAAAAAATAGCCATCAAAGCGCATGAACGGGTTGAGATTGATCACCAACGTGGTCATCCAGGTAGCACTGGCGAGCATGAAAGCCGCCGTGCGTCCGGGACCGTCTGGCAGCAGCGACCAGGCGAGCAGCGCGAGGCTCGCCAAAAGCAATTCCGCCAGCACGCCACCGGCGCCAATCAGCAGCCTCGCGCGCCGATCATTGACCCGCCAGGCGTCGCTGACATCGGTGTAAAACATCGGCAGCAACACCATGAACGCCACGCCCATGCTCTGCACTCGACAACCGGCGCGCTTGGCCATGAAAGCGTGACCGAACTCGTGGCAGAGCTTGGCGAAGAACAGCGCCACGCCGAACGCCAGCGCGCCGCCGAGGCTGAACAAATGCGGGAAGGTCGCGATAAAGCGCTGCCAGTCCCGGGACACCAGAAACACGCCAAGTCCCAGGGTTACCGGCAATCCGTAGCGCAATGCTCGCGGGCCGAAGCGCTCCAGCCATGGCCAGGCGCGATTGAGAAAAGCGTCCGGGCGCCACAGCGGAATACGGAAGAACAGGTATTGGTGCAGCAAAATCTGCCACAGCGACTGGCGTTGAGCGGCCGCTTTGAGGCTGTAACTGGCGCGCTGTTGCGGATCGAGGGCGGTGATCAGGTCGTGGCTGCGCAGAAAGCCCAGCAATTGCTCAAGCTCCGCGCTATCGAGCGGCAAACCTGGCTCGCGGTTGGCGGCACGCAGCACCTGTTCGGGATCACCCAAGGACCAATGGCGCAGCAGGCGCATCGCCGCCACGCCGAGTTTGAAATAGCGACCGCGCACCGGATCGGCCAGGGTCCAGCGCGGCGAGCCATCGAGCGCCGGTGATGCAGGCGTCAGCTGCAAATCTGCGCGCAGGTTCGGCAGGCTCATCTAAAGGCCCACGCTCTGGCGCAAACCGGCCAGGGGTTTGCGTAACAGGTACAGCGCCAGCGGCGCACGGTCACCGAAGACTTTCGCCGTCCCGCGCAACCCGATACGCGGTGGCGTCTGCTGGAAACTGGCGTCGAGACGATAAGCCAGCTGACCGCCGGCCGTGGGTTGTGCTTCATAAGCTGCGCGTTCGAGCCGGGCCAGATGCCGTTGCAACGGATCACTGTCGAGAAACAGCGCGACCTGCGCGCCCGGCTCCAGCGAAATCGCATCGCCCACCGCCAGTTCGATGCGCAACTCAGCCTGGGTCGGGTCGGCGATTTCCATCAGCCGCTCGCCGGTCTGCACCGGTTTACCGGTCCAGCGTTCCGCATCGGCGAATACCGCAATGCCGCCCCGCTCGGCGCGTACTTCGCTGCGCTTGAGCAGTTCGCGGGCGTAATCCCTTTCAGCGCGCTTTTGCTCGACTCGCGCGGCCAGCAGATCGATTCGCGAGCTCGATTCAGCATCAGCGAACGAGCGTTGGGAATTGGCCTTGAGCTCAGCTTCAGCAACGCCCAAGGCGCGCTCGGCCACGTCGGCCTGAGCCCTGAGCGTGGTGCTTTCAAAGCGCAACAACAGATCGCCGGTTTTTACCGTCTGATTGGGTTTGACCAGGAATTCGGCGATCACCCCGTCCAGCGGTGCTGCAACGACTCGACCGCCCAGCGGAACAACCTCAGCCGGTGCCAGCACTGATTGGCGCACCGGAATCAGCAGCCCGAGCAACACCACCGCGACCAGCGCCACCTGCCGTTTTCGCGTCCAGCGCAGTCGCCACGGTTTGCGTGGTTGCAGCGCCAGCCAGGCATGGCTGTAGGTGTCACCCAATTGCGACAGCAACACTTGCTCGGAAGGATTCCACGGCAGATCCCGCGCCAGCCACAGACCGCCAAACACCTCACCTTGGTGATCGATCAGCGGCAGCCAGAACACCTGAGCCGCGCAAAGACTTTGCCAGTCCGCCTGAATCGATTCGCCCAGAACATTCGCCGAAATCACCCGCGCCTGTTTCAGCACCTCGAGCTTGAACAACTGCGCCGCTGCCTGCTCGACAAACGCCACGAACGGCGCATTGGGCTCCACCGCACTGACACCCGTCACGGCCTGCACCTTGCCGGCAATCAACAGCGCCGCGTGGCGAAAGCCGAACAGCGCCTGACCGTCATTGACCAGGCTGTAGGCCAGTTGCGCAGGCGTGCGAGCAGCGCGGGTCAGGCGTTCGAGATCCAGAAACCTTGCGAACACCTGTTCGGCGCCACCTGTGACCGGAGCGTTCACTTGAACTCCGCGAAACGCGCCGTGCCACTCATGCCGGCCAACAAACCGTTGGCGCTGGGAAGCGTCGCCACCAGCAGCAAGGTCTGACTGCCTTCGTCAATCCGCGCGCCGAGGCGTTTGACCGTGGCATCCAGTGGCTGACCGGTTTCATCGGGAACAAAACTGAAGGTCTGGCCAGGCTTGAGCCGGGCCATCCAGCGTGACGGCACCAGCAGGTGGATTTCCAGGGTGCGGTTGTCGACCACGTCCAGTAACGGCGTGCCGGCAGCGACGCTTTCATAACGCTTGACCTTGCGCTCGACGACCTGACCATCGAACGGCGCCAGCACGCTGCAGCGTTTGACCTGAACCTGATAAACCTGGGATTGCGCCTGAGTCTCGCTGACCTTGGCCTCGGCCCGCGCCACTTCAAAACGCCCGACCGAATTCAACGCCGCCAGTTGCTTGTTGTGGGACAGCTCTTCACCGGCGCCACGGCTTGCAGCCTGGGCCGCATTGAGCTGGGCCTGATAAGCCGAACAATCAAAACGCGCCAGGGTGTCGCCCTTCTTGAACGACTCACCTTCACTGAACGGCAACTCGACAATACGCCCGGACAACTCACTGGCCAGCACCGCCTGATCCCGGGCACGCAACACACCACGGGCCTCACTGCTGGCATTTGCACTGCCGCTGCTGTCCAGCAGCGGATCATCGGGCGCAGGCGTTTGCGCCTGTACTACGCACGTTACAAAGGTCAATCCAATAACCCACAAACAAACACGCCGCATAACCGTAACTCCCTGACGGATGAGCGGAGTCTATGACAGCGTGGGTGGACGTCAAGCGGATGGGCGTCATTGGATAGAAATGTAATGTTTCAAAAAGGACAAAATTTTCAGAGCGCTGAATTGTTCTTCCCGTCATGAGGTCTGGGTACTAAATCCCACACGAAATCGGGAACAACCTTTCAGTCGAAATTGAAGAGAGTGATAGACGCTTTGCGCTGTTGCTTGCCCTGCATCACGTCTTACCTTCTGTCGTAACAATCATTAACAGATGAGGCCATTCACGCCTTGACCCTCGCCCCGGCAACTGCACAAAACTGGCTCGCTGGAGCTGGAAAAGATCCAGTTGAGCGGAGCCTTGATGAGTCGATGGTTGACGTGCGTAACGCACTCAATTTAGGATCAGCGCACTACTCAACCCCGTACGCAGAGATTCAGTTCTCTGGCAGTTGGGGTGAAAAAACCGGCTTCGGCCGGTTTTTTCGTTTCTGAGGATTGGATTTGTGCGTACTGCGTTCTTCGTTGATGGCTACAACGTGTTCTACGGGCTACTGGCAGACACACCTTACAAATGGCTGAATCTGCCGCAGTTACTGGTGTACATCGCTCGTATTGAAAATCCTCAGAGCTCGCTAGTCTCAATTGACTACTTCACATCCTCGGTTAAACCGCATCGGCGGATGCGAAACAACAGCGCGGCCTGTTCCACCGCGTCACGCACCTGCTCTCGCAACGCCAGCGCCTTGGGCGTCGGCACCAAACCACGACCGGCGCGCACCAGGATCGGATCGCCGATGGCCTCGCGAATGCGCGTCAGCGTCCGGCTCATCGCCGCCGGGATGAGGTTCATCCGCCGTGCGGCGCCCACCACACTGCCCTCGTCGAGCAAGGCGTCGAGGGCGACCAACAGGTTCATGTCCGGGAGTTGCATGCTGAGCACTCGTGTCTGATCTGGATTGATGCAGACGCAATGCTAGCAAACATACCCGAACCACGTGGTGGCAGGTCTGGCCTCATCGCGAGCAGGCTCGCTCCCACAGGGTTATGTGTCGAATACATGGTCTGCATCCACTGAAGATCACTGTGGGAGTGAGCCTGCTCGCGATGGCGTCAGACCTGTCACCGCAAATCTTACCGCTGCATCCCCCACCGCTTCACGGTAACCCGCTCCAGCGTGCTGAACACCAGATTTTCCACCAGCAAGCCGATCAGGATCACCACCGCCAACCCGGCAAACACCTTGTCGGTGTACAGCTCGTTGCGGTTCTGGAAGATGTACCAGCCCAAGCCGCCCTTGCCGCTGGTGGCGCCGAACACCAATTCAGCGGCGATCAGCGTGCGCCAGGCGAAGGCCCAACCGATTTTCAGCCCCGCGAGAATCGATGGCAGTGCTGCCGGGATCAGGATGAACAGCACGAAACGCATGCCTTTAAGGCCGTAATTGCGCCCGGCCATGCGCAGGGTTTCCGACACACCGAGGAACCCGGCATAAGTGTTCAACGCCAAGGCCCACAGCACTGAATGCACCAACACGAAAATCAGACTGTTCTGCCCCAGGCCGAACCACAGCAGCGCCAACGGCAACAGCGCAATCGCCGGCAGTGGGTTGAACATCGAGGTCAACGTACTCAGCAGGTCGCGGCCGAACTGCGTCGACACCGCCAACGTGGTCAGGGCAAACGCCAGGACGATGCCGATCAGGTAACCCTTGAGCAACACCACCAGCGAAATCCACACCTTGCCCAGCAACTCGCCGCTGAGCAAACCTTCATACAGCGCGCTCCCGGTTTGCAGAAAACTCGGCAGCAGCAGGTCGTTGTCCTGAACGCGGGCAACCACCTCCCACAGGACCGCGAGCAAAATCAGGATCAGGCTTTTACGTAACCAGCCTTGTTGCCACAGGCACTGACCGAGCGGTAATACACGCTCCAGCGGCACGCTCGTCAGCGGCTGCAACACCGTTTCAAACTCTTCACGCGGGGATGATAAAAGGCTCATCGGGCACTCCTCTCAATGGCTCAATAAGCGATGCGGATGTCGGAGAAATCCAGCTCACGCCCGGTTTCCGGGGACTGACCTTCATCGAACAACAACCGATGAATACGCCGCGCCGACTCCTGAAAAGCCACGCCGCCGAGGCTGTGCAAGTCGTATTGATGGCTGTGGACTTCCGCCCGCACCCGCCCCGGATGCGGCGACAGCAGCAGGATTCGATTGCCCACCACCAATGCTTCCTCGATGGAGTGCGTGACGAACAGCAGCGTGAAGCGCACCTCTTCCCAGAGCAGCAGCAATTCCTCCTGCATCTTGCGGCGGGTCAGCGCATCGAGGGCGGCGAAGGGTTCGTCCATCAAGAGGATTTTCGGCTGCATGGCCAGTGCACGAGCAATCGCCACCCGCGCCTTCATGCCGCCGGACAAGGTATGCGGATAGGCATCGGCAAACGCCGCCAGACCGACCTTGTCCAGGTAGTGCAGCGCTCGTTCCTCGGCTTCTTTGCGCTTGAGGGTTTTCGAGGCCAGCAGCGCAAACATCACGTTCTGTTTGACGGTTTTCCACGGCGGCAGTTGATCGAATTCCTGGAACACCACGATCCGGTCCGGCCCCGGGGCATGAACGGTTTGCCCCTGGAGACGAATTTCCCCCTCACACGGCTGGATGAACCCGGCGACCGCCTTGAGCAACGTTGATTTGCCGCAACCGGATGGGCCGAGCAGCACAAAGCGGTCCGCCGGATCGATTTCAAAACTGACCTGATGGGTCGCACGAACCACCCGCTGAGGCGTGCGGTATTCGAGGCTGACGTTGTCGACAGACAGCAGCGCTTGGGCTGCCGCGATCGGTTTGCTGACCGTGTGGCCTTGCAAAGGGGCGTTCATCTCGGTCAGCTCCCTTGCAGCGGTTTGGCGTCCTGGAAGAAGTAGTCCTTCCACGAATCCGGTTTGTTTTTGATCGCGCCGACGCGATAGAGAAATTCGGCCAGCGGGTAAGTATTTTTCGGCGTGACGCTGAATTCGAACTGCGGGTTATCGATGATTTTCAGCAACGCGGCACGGTCGATTTTGGCCTTGGTGACGCGGATGTACGTGTCCGCCGCTGCGCCTTTATCGTTCTGGGCAAACTCGGCCGCCTCAGTCAGCGCCTGGACGAACGCCTGATAGGTTTTCGGGTTCTCGTCACGGAATTTCTCGGTAGCGAACAGCACCGTCGGCGAGTTCGGGCCGAGCACGTCATTGGAATTCAGCACAACGTGGACGTTAGGGTTGGCCAGCTCTTGATCCTGGAACGGCGGGTTGGAAAAGTGCCCGGTCAACTCGGTGCCGCCGGCAATCAGCGCCGCCGTGGCGTCGGGGTGCGGAACGGCGATGGTGTACTTGTCGAGGCGATTGAATTCCTTGTCGCCCCACTGCTTGGCAGCCGCGTATTGCAGGATGCGCGACTGCACCGACACGCCGACCGCCGGCACCGCGATGCGGTCCTTCTCGGTGAAGTCGGCGATGGTTTTGACCTTGGGATTGTTGCTCACCAGGTAGTACGGGAAGTTGCCGAGGGAAGCCACGGCTTTGACGTTTTGCTTGCCGTGGGTGCGGTCCCAGATGGTCAGCAGCGGACCGACGCCTGCACCGGCAATATCAATGGAACCGGAGAGCAACGCATCGTTGACCGCCGCCCCGCCGGAGAGCTGGGTCCAGTCGACCTTGATGTCGATGCCTTCCTGCTTGCCGTACTTCTCGATCAGGTTTTGATCTCGCACAACATTGAGCAACAGATAAACAATGCCGAACTGCTCGGCGATACGGATTTCACCTTCAGCGTGGGCCACGGTCGGCGCCACCAGGCTGCCGGCGATCAGGCTGAAACCCAGGCCGATGGCCGCGGCCAGCGGTGCAAATGGAAGACGTTTGGACATGAGAGTTTCTCCGACAAATCAGAAAGGCGCGTCGCCCTGGATGGTGGTGCGATACAACTTGCGGCGCAGGTAGCTTGGGCATCCGGCGGCGAGATGAATCAGCGAACGGTTGTCCCAGAACACCAGGTCGTGGGCCTGCCATTGATGGCGGTAGATGTTTTGCGGCAGCACGCTGTGGGCGTAGAGCTCATCGAGCAGTTGCTTGCTCTCGTCTTCCGGCAAACCAACGATGCGGGTGGTGAAACCCTCGCTGACGAACAACGCCTTGCGGCCGTTTTCCGGGTGAGTCCGAACGATCGGGTGGACGACTTCTGCGACCTGAGCGAGCTGCTCAGGCGTCAGCGTCGGGCGCCAGTTACCTTCGAATTTGGTTTCGCTGTACCGCGCCGTGTAGGAGTGCGCGGCCGAGCGGCCTTCGACGGCTTTGCGCAGCGCTTCAGGCAGGTTGTCCCAGGCTTTGTGCATGTCGGCGAAGAGCGTGTCGCCGCCCTCGGACGGCAGCTCCTGGGCGTGCAGCATCGAACCCAGGCTTGGCAGCTCTTTATAGGAAAGGTCGGAATGCCAGAACTTGCCGGCGTCGCCGAGGCCGATGGACTGGCCGTTTTCGATGATGTTGGAAACGATGAGGATTTCCGGATGCCCGGCCAGCAGGAATTGCTTGAGCACGTGGATCTGCAACACGCCAAAGCGGCGGCTGAAGGCAATGTGTTGCTCGGGGGTAATGCGCTGGTCGCGGAACACCACGACGTGATGATCCAGGTGCGCGCGGTGGATGCGGGCGAAGTCCTGATCATTGATCGGGCGGGACAGGTCCAGGCCGATGATTTCGGCACCGACGGCGCCACTGAACGGGCGGATGTCGAAGGTTTGCGGCGCGATGTTCGCGACGCTTGGGGAAGCCGTTGCTGCAGACATAAATCACTCCCACGCACGGCACGCTCAAGGGCGCGCGCGTCGATCAAGAAACTCACGGAGGTCCCGTGTTGGTTCGTGTCGTGCGGCGCGCCGATTGGTCGGCAGGTACGCAGGAGAGTGACTTTATAGATATAAGAACTGAAATTTAAATACCGTTAGCGAATAACGATATGGCTTTTGGCGTGCTCAGACGAACGCATAGCGTTTTTCCAGCCAACAACCCAAATCCTCCGCCGCCAAGGGTCTGGAGATCAGGAATCCTTGCGCGATCCGGTAACCCTGATTTTGCAGAATTCGCTGTTGCTCCAATGTCTCGATCCCCTCGGCCACTACTCTTAATTGCAAACTTTCGCCGATGCGAATGACGGCCTCGCTCAGTGCCTGACTGGTTGCGTCGCTTTCCAGATCATGCACAAAACTACGATCAAGCTTAAGTTCCTGAATCGGCAAACGACGCAAGTAACTCAGGCTGGAATAACCCGTACCGAAATCATCCATCGCCAGGCTGATACCCAGCGCATGCACCTCTTCAATCGTGGTCAGGGTGTCGGGGTTGGTGTCCATCAGAACACTTTCGGTAATCTCCAGCGTCAGGTCCTTTGCCAGCAAACCATGTTGTTCAAGTGTCCTGGCGATGATGCTCGATAGATTGCGATTATGGAAATTGGTCGGCGACATGTTCACCGACACGGTCGGCACCCGCAGCCCTTGCTGCCGCCAAGTCGCCAATTGACGGCAGGCCTCACGCAATACCCATAAGCCAAACTCACCGATCAAGCCGCATTCTTCCGCCAGCGGAATAAAACACGCGGGCGAGACTTCCCCTAATTGAGGATGAGTCCATCGCGCGAGGGCCTCAATGCCATAAAGCTCGGATCCGCCAAGGTCGATCTGCGGCTGATAAACCAAATGCAGGGCTTCGCCATCAATGGCTTCACGTAAAGCTGCCTCCAGACGCAAACGCCCTTGGGCCAGTTGATCCAATCCGTCGCTGAAAAAACAGACACACCCGCGGCCGCTGGTCTTGGCTTGATACATCGCCATATCGGCACGATGCAGCAACACCTCCATCGTACGACCGTCATCCGGAAACATACTGACGCCGATACTCACCGACGGTTTGAGGGTCACACCTGAGATCTGGCACGGAGCGCTCAGTTGCCCTCTCATCTGTTCTATCAAGTCGGTGGCATGCGCCAACGTGCACTGCGGCAGGACCAGAACGAATTCATCACCTGATAGCCGGCTGACAATATCGCTTCCTCGCCGACGTTCGGACAATCGTTGAGCAATGACGCGCAAGAACTCATCCCCGGCGGGGTGTCCAAGGGAGTCGTTGACCTGCTTGAATCGATCCAGATCGATAAACACCACAGCCAGACTCGAATGATGCCGCGAAGCTTGAGCAATGGCCTGTTCCGCCCGGGCATGCAACAAGTTGCGATTGGCCAACCCCGTCAGGTCGTCATAGAACGCCAATTGGCGTATGTGCAGGCGCGACTCCTCACGCTCCAACGCCAGGGCGCACAAATGGATGCACGCATCGACCAACAAATAGTGAAGTGGGCTCGGCTCGCGCGATTCGCGGAAATAGAACGCGAACGTGCCCAACACTCGCCCGTCGCTGGATTTTATCGGTGTTGACCAACAGGCCTTCAAACCGAGCGGCAGCGCCAGATCACGGAATTGCTCCCAGAACGGGTGAGAAGCGATATCGCTGACCATGACCGATTCGCCACTGAACGCCGCCGCCCCGCAAGAACCGGACCCAGGCCCGATTGCCGTCCCATCCAGCGCCTTGGAATAAGCGGCCGCAAGACCAGGGGCCGCCAACGTATGCAGTAACCCCTGCCCATCGACCCGCAATATCGTCGCAATCACTTCCGGCGCAATTCTCTGCACTTCCACACATGCCAGGTTCATCAAGGTTACCAGCGACTCTTCACGAACCATCGCTTCCAACATTTTATGGCGCAGTACTTCATGCATCCGTGTGTGGGTCACATCAATCATCACACTCACGGTATTGGTCAGTTGCCCGTGAGGGTCGTGAACCGGGTAGGTGGTGACGTTACACCACACGCGTTGGCCGCCCCGGTCATAACCGAATTCCTGCCCATGATAAGCATCATTCTTGACGAGCTGACGGCGGATCGCTGCAATGCGCGAAGGCGTGAAGTACGGCGCCAATACTTCGATTGGTGTCCTGCCAACAACGTCTTGCGCGCTGTAACCGAACATTTGCGTGAAGCCGTCGTTAACGTAAATGATCGCCCCTGACGCGTCAGTGATGATGATCGCGTTCTCGGTGGTATCGACCACCAATGACAACAGGTACAACCGGCGCTGCTCTTCATGTTGCCGGGTAATGTCTTTGATAAACGCGGCGTAGAGGATCTGCCCCTGAGTGTCGATCCTGGAAATGGACATTGACCCCCATCGCCGGGAGCCGTCCTTGCACTCGATCAACACATCGCGACTGGTGCCGACGATTTTATTGATGCCGGTACGGCGGTTCGCTTCGATATAACCGTCGTGCAGGGGGCGAATCAGTTTCGGGACCAGTTGCTCGACATTTCGGCCCAAGACCTCGTCACGGCCATATCCCCAGAGCTTTTCCGAGGCCTCATTAAACAGAATGATCCGGTTTTGACTGTCGATGACCACGACACTGTCAACGCTTTGCTCCAGGGTCTGGATGAAGACTTGCGAGAGATCCTTACGGTTCGACATGGCGGTGATCTACTGAATGGGAAGCGATGAAGGGCTGGGATCCTTCCCAAATATCAGGCGCTCGGCGAGGCCAACCCAGCCGATTTCCGTATTCGGTCGAGTAATCGAAATGAGGGGTCAATAACTGGCTGGATGAAATCGCAACGGCCCGCAGAAAGGGTTGAAGCGTGCAGCAGGATGTTGCGAAGACATTTGAAATATCTGCATGCGGCCTGTCTCTTTATTAGTAGAAGTATCGGTCTTATGCCGATATCAATATGCCGCTACTGCGCCTTTGCATGCTTGATTCAAATCAATGGGCAAGTCGAAAAGGGATATGACTTTTTCACAAACGACGCCATTTGGCGCCGCTTGCTCGCGAAAAAGGGCCGTCAGCCCCAGACAGAAATTACCGCTCGTGCAACGCCTCGGCCCGCGCACGAATAATCGGCTTGAGCAGGTAGCTGAGAATGGTCTTCTTCCCCGTGATGATATCCACCGAAGCCACCATCCCCGGGATGATCAGCAACGGCTTTTCATCCGTCCCCAAGTGACTGCGATCAGTGCGCAGCTTGATGATGTAGTAAGTGGTTTTCTTGTCTTCATCGGTAATGGTGTCCGCGCCGATCTGCTCAAGCTTGGCCTTCAGCCCACCATAAATGGTGTAGTCATACGCCGTGAACTTCACCGTCGCTTCCTGGCCCGGATGCAGGAAGGCGATGTCTTGCGGGCGAATTTTCGCTTCCACCAGCAAGGTGTCGTCCAGCGGCACGATTTCCACCAGATCGCTGCCCGGCTGGATCACACCGCCGATGGTATTGACCAGCAACTTGTTGACGATGCCGCGCACCGGCGAGGTGACCAGCGTCCGGCTGACCCGATCTTCCAGCGCCTTGCCGGTGGCCTGGGCCTTGTTCAGATCAGTGCGTGCTTCATTGAGTTGAGTCAGTGCTTCGCTGCGGAATTTGCCACGAGTCTCGTCGATCTTGCGCTGCACTTCCTTGATCGCCGATTGGGCGCGAGGAATGGCCAGGGTGGTCGCGTCCAGTTGCCCGCGGGTTTCAACCTCGGCGCGCTTGAGTCGCAACACTTCAACCGGCGATACCGCGCCCTGGGCCACCAACGGCTCGGACATGTTGATTTCCTGACGCTGCAACGCGAGACCGCTACGGTACTGCGACTGTTTGGAGGTGAACTCGCGCAGCTCTTGCTGACGCTGGATCAACTGCTCCTCCAAACCGCCAATTTCATCGTGCAACTGCTGGCGGCGGCTGATGTACAGCGACTCTTCGCTGGCTGCCTGACCGGGCACGGCCTTGAGCACATCCGCCGGGAAATTCAGCGGACGGTCATCGACTTCCGCGCTCAAGCGCTCGACTCGCAGCAGCATCGACAGCCGATCGGCCTCGGTTTCGCCAACGTTGGAGGCGAATCGCGTGTCGTCCAGGCGAATCAGCGGTGCGCCGGCCTCGACGATCTGCCCTTCGGTCACGAACAACTCGGAGACGATACCGCCCTCAAGGTTCTGGATTTTCTGGATCTTGGACGAGGGAATCGCCTTGCCGTCGCCCTTGGTGACTTCGTCGATCACGGCGAAGTTGGCCCAGAGCATCAGGAACACGAAGAAGCCGATGATCGCCCAGATGGTCAGCCGCACCACACGTGGGGCGTCTTCGATCAGCGCTTTGTTGACCTCGGGAAGTGGCTGGCCATGCAGCGAATCGGAGCCTTTGAAATAACGGCCGATCGAATTTTTGAAACCCGACTTAAGCAACACTGATCTGCCCCTTCTTCAACGCTTCCATCACCGCGGCTTTCGGGCCGTCGGCGAGTATCTGCCCGCGGTCGATGACGATCAGACGATCCACCAGCGACAACAGCGAAGCCCGGTGCGTCACCAGCACCACGGTTTTGTTTTCAACCACCGCCGCGAGGCGTTGCTTGAGGCGTTCTTCGCCGGTGTTGTCCATGGCGCTGGTCGGTTCGTCGAGCAGCAGGATCGGCGGGTTGAGCAGCAAAGCACGGGCCAGGGCAACGTTCTGGCGCTGACCGCCCGACAGGTTCTGCCCACGCTCGCCGACTTGCAGTTCATAACCCTGTGGGTGCAGACGGGCGAATTCGTGGACACCGGCCAGCTCGGCCGCTTGCAGCACCATTTCGTCTTCGACATAGCGCGCGCCCGACACCAGGTTGTCGCGCAGGGTCCCGGCCAGCAGCTGGATGTCCTGGGCCACGTAGCCAATGTTGTGGCGCAATTCGCTGACATCGATCTGACGGATATCGACGCCATCCACCAACAGCGCGCCATCGTCCGGCTGGTAGAGGCCTACGAGCAGTTTGGCCAGGGAGCTTTTCCCCGAGCCGCTGCGACCGATGATGCCGATCTTCTCGCCAGGCTTGATGATCAGGTTGATGTTCTTCAGCGCTGCGTTCTGTTGGTTCGGGTAGGTGAAGTTCATCTGCCGGCATTCGATGGCCCCTTGCAGCACATTGCGGCTCAGTGGGCGTTCATCGAAGTTGCGCTCTTGCGGCAGCTCCATCATCTGATCAACCGAGGTCATGGTTACCCGCGCTTGCTGGTAACGCGTCAGCAGGCCAGACAGCGAGGCCAGCGGGCTGAGTGCGCGGCCACTGAGCATGTAGCAGGCGATCAAGCCGCCCATGCTCAGGTGACCGTCGATGATCTGGTACACGCCGAAGACGATCATGATCACCCCGGCCAGTTGCTGGATCAGCAAGGTGATGTTCATCGCCAGTCCGGAGAGCATTTTCACCCGCAGTTCGAGGCGGCTGAGGGTGCCGATGGTCTGCTCCCACTGATATTGGCGTTCGCTTTCGGCGTTGTTGACCTTCACTGCATCGAGACCGGCGAGGGTTTCGATCAGGCTCGACTGCCGCTCGGCGCCCAGGGCCATGGTTCGCTCCATGGTCGCCACCAGCGGCTTCTGCAAGGCATAGCCGATTAGCAGGGCAATCGGGAACGCCAGCACTGGAATCCACACCAGATGCCCGCCGAGAATTGCAATGACCATGAAGATCAGCAACGTAAACGGCAGGTCGATCAGACTGGTGAGGGTCAGCGAGGCGAGGAAGTCGCGCAGGCTCTGAAACTCATGGATGTTCTGGGCGAAGCTGCCGACCCGTGCGGGGCGGTACTTCATGGCCATGCCGACAATGCGCTCGAACAACGTGGCCGAGATGATCAGGTCGGTTTTCTTCCCGGCCAGGTCCAGGCAGAGGCTGCGCAGGCTCTTGAGGATCAGGTCGAACAGGTACGCCCCGGTGATGCCGATGGCCAACACCCACAGGGTCGATTCGGCCTGGTTCGGCACGACGCGGTCGTAGACATTCATCACGAACAGCGGCGCGGCCATGGCAATGATGTTGATCAGGAAGCTGGCGGCGATGGCGTCGGCGTACAGCCAGCGCGAACGCTTGAGGGTGTCGCGGAACCACGAGCGCGCGCGCGGAATCAGCGTGCCGTGATTGACGTCGAATTTGTGCTGGGGTTGAGCGAAGAACACTTTGCCGATGTAGTCATCGGCCAGCAGTTCGCGGCTGACGACACTTTCGCCACCATCGCTTTCGCTGAGCAGCAGGCGCGCCTGGTCGTCACCGTGCCAACCAATAAGGACGGCACTGCGACCATCCTTGAGCAGCAACAGCGCCGGCATGGCAATCGCCGGGATCTGCTCCAGTTTGCGCACCAGCACCCGCCCTTGCAGGCCGGCGCGAGCGGCTGCGCGGGGCAGCAGTTCAACAGTCAGGCGCTGCTTGGGCAACGGCAGGCCGGTGGTCAACATCGCGGCGCTGGCCGGTTTCTGATGCAGGATGCAAAGAGCCAGCAAGCCGTCCAGTAACGGATCGTCGTGCAGCGCGCGTGGATCATGAATGAGTTGAACTCGACTGACTTCTGATTCCACGCTCGGCACTCTTGGCTAACAATTGAACAATGAAGGTTCTGCTCAGTTCAGACCGGGCAGTTGAACCTTGGGCTTCACGTCGTTTTGCACAACGGATGCCAACGGTGCGACCACTCCCTGGCTTTTGAGCAACTCGCCCATGGTCGCCTTGATTCGGTATTGAGTAAATAACTGAATGTTCTTGATCTCCGCCAGACGACGAGAAGCCGAGAATAGCTCGTTTTCACTGTCGAGCAGGTCGAGCAAGGTGCGCTCACCGAGACTGAACTGCCTCTGATAGGCGGTGCGCACGCGGGTGCTGTGATCGACATATTGCTGGGCGATCGGCACTTGGGCATTGGCGTTGTTCAAGGCATTCCAGGCCAGGCCCAAATCTTCGTTCAACACGCGCAAGGCGTTGTTGCGAATATCCAGTGCCTGGTTGGACAGGTAAGACTTGGCTTCGAGATCAGCCTTGTTGCTGCCGCCGGAATACAGATTGAAGCGCATGCGCAACATGGCCTGCCATTCATTGCTGTGACCGTTCTGGCCGTCGATATCGTTGTCGGCAGTGCGACCCAATTCAGCATCGAAGCGCGGGTAGAAGGTCGACTTGGCGGCTGCGTACTGTTTCTCGGCAGCGGCAATGTCGGATTCGGCGGAACGCAGGATCGGGCTGTTTTCCAGCATCTGCGCCCGGGCTTCATTCAGGCTGGCCGGCAACAGCGCCATGAAATCGGAAGGACGCTCCAGTTGATCGGGCATCTGGCCAACGGCGCTGAGGAAGTTGGTCTCGGCGTCAGCCAGGTTGGTCTGTTCGGTAATCAGGTTGTTGCGGGCCTGGGCCATACGCGCTTCGGCCTGATCGAGGTCGGCGCCGCTGCCCACGCCACGCTGGGTGCGCAACTTGATCTGGTCGAAAGTCCGTTCGTGGTTCTTCAGGTTATCGGTCGCCAGACGCACGAACTCACGGCGGGTCAGTACGTCGAGGTACACCTGAGCGACAGTGAGCGCGGTGCGTTCGGACGTGCCCAGCAAGGAGTAAGCGCGGGAATTAACGGTGGCTTGTTGACGCCCCACTTCACTCGACGTCGCAAAACCGTCGAAAACCATTTGCGACAACCGCACGCTCGACTCGCTGCGATTCAGGTTTTCCCAGTGATTGTTGTTGCCGGCGGCACGTGTGGTGACGTTGTCAGTGCCTTCGCGACCATAGCCGCCCAGCAGATCGACCCGCGGGAGGTATCCACCTTTTGCGGCCTTTAACTGATAATCCGCGGCCAATCGACTGTTAACGCCTGCCTGGATCTCCGGATGGACATCCAATGCCTGTTGCATGGCTTCCGGTAGGGATTGCGCCTGAACGAAACTGGCGGCAAGGGCGAAGGGTAAAGCCTTGAGCAGGTGCAAACGCATGGTTGGAATTTCCAGGATTTACTTGTCTTGAGTCACTGCAGATCGTGCCGCTGCATCGGATGATGACATCCGGAATGACCGTATGTCGGAAAGTTGCATTTTGGAACTGCATCACACTCTCTGGCACGGGCCAGCACTTAAATATCAATGTGACATTACGGAGGGGAGTGTTTAGGATGGCGTGCACAAGGTCAATAGTTTGGCATAAAGTTTATATCGAAAAAATATAGCCAATTTATTGACTAATACCCGCGTCAAAGTTGTGCCTCTAATCTTGAAAGAACGTCCAGACTGTATGGCAAACACGCCGCCAGGTTCATGGAAGTCAAACTGAATGCGACACCCGGAGAGTCTTATGAGCAGTGTTGTGGCCATCGTCAAAAGCATTGTCGGTCAGGTTTTCGCGGTGTCCCCAGAGGGCATTCGGCGCGTACTCGTTGAAGGCGATCGGTTGTTTGTCGGCGATCAGGTAGACACCGGCGCGGCGGGCGCCGTTACGCTTGAACTGGCTGACGGCCGAACCCTGGACCTGGGCCGCGACACTCAGTGGAGCGGCAGCGCGCCGGATTCCAGCGCTGACCTTGCCCAAGCCACTGAACAAGCCGCGCCATCGGTTAAAGAGCTGCAGCAAGCCATCGTTGCCGGCGCCGACCCGACCACCGATCTTGAAGCCACTGCGGCCGGCCCGACGGCTGCCGGCACAGGCGGCGCGGCAGGTGGCGGCCACAGCTTCGTGATGCTGGATGCAACCGCTGGCCGGGTCGACCCGACTATTGGCTTCCCAACCAACGGTCCTGATTCCGCTGCCACAGCCACCACACTCAATATCGGCAATCAGAACACCACGGCCACCAACGCTCCGGGCGTACTGACCGCGGATACTGGCACACAGGCCGAAGACAGCGTCGCGACCGGCAATGTACTGAACAACGATAGCGATGCCGACACGCCACTCAGCGTCGCCAGCTTCACCGTCGCCGGCATGGCCGGCAGTTTCACCGCAGGCCAGACCGCGACCATCGTCGGCGTCGGTACGTTGACCATCGGCACCAATGGCGACTACAGCTTTACTCCGGACGCCAACTACAACGGCGCTGTACCGCAAGTCAGCTACACCACCAACACCGGCTTGACCAGCACGCTGGATCTCACCGTGACGGCGGTCGATGATCCGAGCGTTTTGACTGCAGACACACAAACCATCGCAGAAGACACCCCTGCGATCGGCAATGTGCTGAGTAACGACAGCGACATAGACAACGTCCTGAGCGTGTCCACCTTCAGCATCGCCGGCGTCAATGGCACCTTCACAGCCGGCCAGACCGCCACCATTGCCAACGTCGGCACCCTGGTCATTGCGGCCGATGGCGCCTACACCTTTACCCCGGCGGCCAACTACAACGGCACGGTGCCGACGGTTAGCTATACCGTCATTGACGGCTCTGGCTCTGGCGTCACGTCGACCTTGAACATTGATGTCACCCCTGTGGATGACAGCTTCATCGACGTCAGCGAAACCGTGACCACTTCCGAAGACGCTCCAGTCAGTGGCAGTGTGCTGGCGGGTACTTCCAGCGTCGACGGTGCGGTCAGCGTGGTCAACTTCACCGTCGGTGAGACCACCTATGCCGCTGGCAGCACCGCGACTATTGCCAATGTCGGCACCCTGGTCATCGGAGCTAACGGTGCCTACACCTTCACCCCGGCGGCCAACTACAACGGTGCGGTGCCAACGGTCAGCTACACCGTCACCGACGGTTCCGGTTCTGACGTCACCTCGACCCTCAACATCAGCGTCACCCCGGTCGACGACAGCTTTACCGATGCCAGCGAAACCGTGACCACCAGCGAAGACGCTCTGGTGACCGGCAGCGTCCTCACCGGGACCTCGAGCGTCGACGGGCCGGTCAGCGTGCTCAACTTCACGGTTGGTGAAACCACCTATGCCGCTGGCAGCACCGCGACTATTGCCAACGTTGGCACCCTGGTCATCGGAGCTAACGGCGCCTACACCTTCACCCCGGCGGCCAACTACAACGGCACGGTGCCGACGGTCAGCTATACCGTCACCGACGGCTCTGGTTCCGACGTCACGTCGACCCTCAACATCAGCGTCACCCCGGTCGACGACAGCTTCACCGACATCAGCGAAACCGTGACCACCTCCGAAGACGCCCCAGTGACCGGCAGCGTGCTCACCGATACGTCGAGCGTCGACGGCCCGGTCAGCGTGCTCAACTTCACGGTTGGTGAAACCACCTATGCCGCTGGCAGCACCGCGACTATCGCCAATGTCGGCACCCTGGTGATCGGAACGAACGGGGCGTACACCTTTACCCCGGCGGCCAACTACAACGGCACGGTGCCGACGGTCAGCTATACCGTCACCGACGGCTCTGGTTCTGACGTCACCTCGACCCTCAACATCAGCGTCACCCCGGTCGACGACAGCTTCACCGACATCAGCGAAACCGTGACCACCAGCGAAGACGCCCCAGTGACCGGCAGCGTGCTTACCGATACGTCGAGCGTTGATGGCCCGGTCAGCGTAGTTAATTTCACGGTCGGCGGTACTCAGTACCAGGCTGGTGACACCGCGACTATCGCCAATGTCGGCACCCTGGTGATCGGAACGAACGGCGCCTACACCTTTACCCCGGCGGCCAACTACAACGGCACGGTGCCGACGGTCAGCTACACCGTCACCGACGGCTCTGGTTCTGACGTCACCTCGACCCTCAACATCAGCGTCACCCCGGTCGACGACAGCTTCACCGACATCAGCGAAACCGTGACCACCAGCGAAGACGCCCCAGTGACCGGCAGCGTGCTTACCGATACGTCGAGCGTTGATGGCCCGGTCAGCGTAGTTAATTTCACGGTCGGCGGTACTCAGTACCAGGCTGGTGACACCGCGACTATCGCCAATGTCGGCACCCTGGTGATCGGAACGAACGGCGCCTACACCTTTACCCCGGCGGCCAACTACAACGGCACGGTGCCGACGGTCAGCTACACCGTCACCGACGGCTCTGGTTCTGACGTCACCTCGACCCTCAACATCAGCGTCACCCCGGTCGACGACAGCTTCGCCGACATCAGCGAAACCGTGACCACCAGCGAAGACGCTCTGGTGACCGGCAGCGTGCTTACCGATACGTCGAGCGTCGACGGCCCGGTCAGCGTGGTCAATTTCACGGTCGGCGGTACTCAGTACCAGGCCGGTGAAACCGCGACTATCGCCAATGTCGGCACCCTGGTGATCGGAACGAACGGGGCGTACACCTTTACCCCGGCGGCCAACTACAACGGCACGGTGCCGACGGTCAGCTATACCGTCACCGACGGCTCCGGCGCTGACGTCACTTCGACCTTGAACATCAGCGTCACCCCGGTCGACGACAGCTTCACCGACATCAGCGAAACCGTGACCACCAGCGAAGACGCTCTGGTGACCGGCAGCGTCCTCACCGGGACCTCGAGCGTCGACGGGCCGGTCAGCGTGCTCAACTTCACGGTTGGTGAAACCACCTATGCCGCTGGC
>Ga0255334_1000223_pt1 | contig 56805 bp, 69 predicted proteins | sample EtOH5_35cm_T3_12_FD_202080 | JGI IMG/M metagenome (GOLD analysis project Ga0255334, IMG submission 202080) | Sandy soil microbial communities from University of British Columbia, Vancouver, Canada - EtOH5_35cm_T3_129 | ecosystem: Engineered > Artificial ecosystem > Sand microcosm > Unclassified ...
CGGCGCGGCCGACGGTTATGGCCGCATGGCCGGCAAGCCCGCCTGCACCCTGCTGCATCTGGGGCCCGGCTACGCCAACGGCGCGGCCAACCTGCACAACGCCCGCAGGGCGTACACCCCGGTGGTCAACGTCATCGGCGATCACGCCACCTATCATCGCGGCTTCGACGCGCCGCTGAACAGCGACATCGCCGCTTTGGCCGCCCCCAATTCGCTCTGGGTCAAGTCGGCAGAGACCGCCGACAGCGTCGGCCCGCTGGCGGCCGAGGCGATCGTCGCCAGCCACGGAACGCCCGGCGGGAACGCCTGCCTGATCCTGCCCGCCGACTCGGCCTGGAACGAAGCGACGGTGAAGGGGCCGGTCGTCACGCCGCCGGCCTTCGCCGAGCCCGACACGGCGGCTGTCGATAGCGTCGCCAAGGCGCTGGGGTTCGCCAGTAAGCCGGTGCTGCTGCTGGGCTCGGGCGCCTGCGGCGAGGTCGCCCTGGCGGCGGCCGGGCGGCTGGCGGCGCACGGCGTCCGCATCCTGACCGACACCTTCACGGCCCGACAGGCGCGAGGCGAAGGCCGCTTCCGCCCCGACAAGCTGCCCTATTTCGGCGAGCAGGCCCTGAAGGACCTCGATGGGGTCGACCTGATGGTCCTGGTCTCGACCCAGCGTCCGGTGGCCTTCTTCGCCTATCCGGACCGGCCGAGCGTGCTGGTTCCCGAAGGCTGTTCGGTCGAAGCCCTGTGCGGCCGCGAGGTCGACGCGGCGGCGGCCCTGAACGCCCTGGCCGACGCGATCGGCGCCCCGGCCGCGGGCCCCGTCGAGACCTATGCCGCGCCCGACGCCCCGGCCGGCCGCCTGGACGCCTGGGCGATCGGCGCATCGATCGCACGGCACATGCCGGCCGACACGGTGATCTCGGACGACGCGGTGACCGCCGGCCTGCCGATCTTCACCCAGACCAGGGCCGCCCGCGCCCATGACTGGCTGTCTCTCACGGGGGGCGCGATCGGCCAGGGCATCCCGCTGGCGCTCGGCGCCGCCGTGGCCTGCCCGGACCGCAAGGTCCTGGCCCTGACCGGCGACGGAGCGGGCATGTACACGCTGCAGGGCCTGTGGACGATCGTCCGCGAGCAGCTGGACGTCACCGTCGTGGTCTTCGCCAACCACGCCTACCGGATTCTCGGCATCGAGCTCTCCCGCACCGGGGCCGGCAATCCGGGCCCGGCGGCCTCGCGGCTGCTGGATCTGAGCGACCCTCGCATCGACTGGGTGAAGCTGGCTCAGGGGATGGGCATGCCGGCCGAACGCGCCGAGACCGCCGAAGCCTTCGACGACGCCTTCGCCCGGGCCATGGCGGCGCCGGGTCCGCGCCTGATCGAGGCGGCGATTTAGCAAGAAAAAGGCCCGCCGGATCGCTCCGGCGGGCCTCGTCATTCAGAGATCAAGCGCTGGGATCAGCCCTTGACCTTGTTGGTCGGCAGCTTGCAGCCGCCGCCGATGCCCTTGGCCTGAGCGCAGGAGAGGAACTCCTTGGCCGCCGGCTTGGCGACGCCCGTCGGATAGCCCAGCACCCAGCCCGGCAGACCGTCCGAGCAGGCGACTTCGACGAAGCCTTCGTTGTCGGTCGAGCCCATGACGCGGACGTCGGAGACCTTGCACGAGGCCTTGTTGAAGCCGACCAGATCCTGGCTCAGGCGGGCGTACTGCGTGTCCTTCTTGGTGAAGGAGCAACGGTAGCCGTTGAGCTCGGCCGTCAGGCAGTCGAACACCGTGCCGCCGCCGGTGGCGGCGAACACGGCGATGGCGCCGACTTCACTGCCCTTGCACTTCAGCTCGACGACTTCCTTCTTCGGATCGGCGCTCGGCAGCATGCCGTACTTCTCGACGTCGCAGGGGAAGCCGGCCTTGGCCGACAGCTTGCTGTAGAAGCCAGCCTGCTCGGTCTGAGCGGCGACGGCGTCGGTCATGGTGCAGCCGCCGCCGACGAAGCCGGCCTGGGCGCAGGGGATCGACTTGACGAAGGCGTTGGTGGCCATCGCCTGCTGATACATGTAGCCCTTGCCGTCCTGGCAGGAGACTTCGAAATAGTTGTCGTTCTTGGTGCTGAGGACGTAACGGCGGTCCTTGATCACGCAGTTGTTGGCCGCGGCCGTGTTCAGCGTGTCGACCAGCTGCAGCTGGGTCTGACGGTTGGTCAGCTTGCAGCTGACGTTACCGCCCTCTTCGTACAGCAGGCAGCTGTTGGCGACGACTTCGCCGTTCAGGTTCATCGGGTTCGTCGTCTGGACGATGTAGCCGGCGCCGCCCTTACAGGCGACCTCGAAGAACGAGTTCTTGGCGCCGGAGCCGATGGCGCGGGCGTTTTCCTGCTCGCAGGTCACGCCGGCCTTCTTGACGTAGGGGGCCAGTTGAGCGCCGGGGTTGGCGTTGCCCGGCAGCAGGCAGGCGAGGCCGCCGACCTTGCCGTCCGGACCCGGCTGGCTCGATTCCAGGCAGGAATACAGCTGCGGGGCGCCTTCCTTCTTGGCGATGACCGCGAAGCCCATGCCTTCGTTACAGGCGACTTCGTAGTACTTGTCGCCAGCCTTCTTGTCCTCGCCCATGTAGCGGGCGTCGGAGACGGTGCAGCTCGCGCCGCTGGCCTGGATGACGGCCGGGGCGTCCTTCTTACCGATCTCGCGCGACTTGGCGTCGATGGCGGCGGGCTTGCTCTTCTCTTCCTTCGGCGCCGAAATGACAGCGGCCGGAATGAGAATGGCGACCGCGAGGGCGGCCGACAGGCCGATCGCGAAAGGCCTCATGGGTAACATCTCCTGGGTGGATTCCTCGCGCGGACATAAGCGCGTGCTTGTATCAGGGGTCAAGACACCGTCCGACCTGGGCGTGATGATGACTGGGTTTCAGGGCAAAAAATGGGTTGGATCAACGACAAGCGCCGGTTGAACGGGGCCTGAGGGAACGAAAATGCGCGACGGATTCGAAGACGAAGCAGCGGCCGAGACGCCGGAAGTCCGCAAGGCCGGGCGGCTGGTCTATCCGTTCGAAACCGCGCCGGAGGCCGGTTCGGGCGGCGCGGTCGAGGTCGCGCCGGGCGTGCTGTGGCTGCGCATGCCGCTGGGCGGCTCGCTGCAGTTCATCAATGTCTGGGCCATCGAGGATGGCGAGGGCTGGGCGATCGTCGACACCGGCGTCCAGACCCGCGAGACCAGCCAGGCCTGGCGCGACGCCTTCGCCGGCGCCCTGGGCGGCAAGCCGCTCACCCGGGTGATCGTCACCCACCTGCATCCCGACCATATCGGCCTGGCCGGCTGGATGACCCGCAAGTTCGACTGCCGGCTGTGGATGACCCGGCTGGAATATTTCCAGTGCCGGATGCTGGTCGCCGACACCGGCCGCGAGGCGCCCGAGGACGGGGTGAAGTTCTTCCAGGCCGCAGGCTGGGACGAGGACGCCATCGAGAACTACAAGGCCCGCTTCGGCGGCTTCGGCAAGGCGATCTACGCCCTGCCCGACAGCTATCGCCGGCTGTCCGACGGTGAGGACTTCGACATCGGCGGCAAGACCTGGCGGGTGGTGACGGGGCAGGGCCACTCGCCCGACCATGCCTGCCTGTGGTGCCCTGAACTCAATGTCCTGATCTCCGGAGACCAGGTGCTGCCGCGCATCTCGTCCAACGTCTCGGTGTTCCCGACCGAGCCGGACGCAGACCCCTTGAGCGACTGGCTGCGGTCGCTGGCCAAGGTCAAGGCGACGGTCCCCGACGACGTCATCGTCCTGCCCGCGCACAACGATCCGTTCGAGGGGCTGCACACTCGCATCGACGGCCTGATCTCGGGCCACGAACGGGGCCTGGCGCGGCTGGAGAAGAAGCTGGCCGAGCCCAAGCGGGTGGTCGACACCTTCGGCGCGCTGTTCGCGCGGCAGATCGGGCCGGACCTGCTGGGCATGGCGACCGGCGAGGCGCTGGCCCACCTCAACTGCCTGATCGGGCGCGGCAAGATCCGGCGCCAGGTCGATGGCGAGGGCGTGGCCTGGTACTCGGCTTTTTCTAGTCCCGACTAGAAACGGTCGTTTGACATTTCGCATACGAAACATAATCTGGGCGCATGTCCGTGCCCGCCGACCGTCGCCTCATCTTCCTGCTCAACGCCGGTCATCGGCGCGTGCAGCGCTGGATCGAGGGCAAGATGGCGGCCAAGGGCGGCCTGACCGCCGCCCAGTCGGGAGTGCTGTTCTATCTCGGCGAGCAGGACGGAGCGCTGATCGGCGAGGCCGCCGACGCCCTCGACCTGGCCCCGTCGGCCATGACCGGCCTGATCGACCGCATGACCCGCGCCGAGCTGGTCGAGCGCCAGGCCGATCCCAAGGATGGCCGCGCCATGCGCCTGCGCCTGACCGCCAAGGGCCGCGCCGCCCGCCAGGCCGCGAAAGCGGGCCTCGACGGCGTCAACGCCCACCTGACCGAAGGCTTCACGGACGAGGAGATCGGCGTCGTCGCGCGCTGGCTCGCCAGTCTGCAGACCAAGTTCCCCAAGGGAGATCAACAATGACCGATCACGTAAAGGTCGAGATCGACGCCGGCGTGATGACCCTCACCCTGGCGCGTCCGGAAAAGAAGAACGCCCTGTCCAACGCCATGTACGGCGTGCTGGCCGACAGCCTGGAGGCGGCCGAGAAGGACCCGGCCGTCCGCGTCGTGGTCATCCAGGCCGACGGCGACAGTTTCACGGCCGGCAACGACCTGCAGGACTTCGCGGCCCAGGCCACCGGCGCCTTCACCGGCGAGCGGCACGTGATCCGCTTCCTGAAGGCCCTGGCCAACGCCACCCGGCCGCTGGTCGCCGCCGTCCAGGGGCAGGCCGTGGGCGTGGGCACGACCATGCTGCTGCACTGCGACCTGGTGTTCGTGACCCCGGACGCGCGCCTGACCACGCCGTTCGTCAACCTGGCCCTGGTGCCCGAGGCCGCCTCCAGCTGGCTGCTGCCGGCCCGCATTGGCCACGCCCGCGCCTACGCCATGTTCGCCCTGGGCGAGGCGATCGACGGCGGCACCGCCGTGGCCTGGGGCATAGCCAACGGCTCGGCCGAGCTTGGCGACCTGCGGGCCCGCGCCCGCGCCGCCGCCGATCAGCTGGCCAAGCGTCCGCTGGGCGCCCTGACCGTCACCAAGCGCCTGATGCGCGACGCCGAGAAGATCGCCGCGCTGATGGACACGGAGGGCGCCGAGTTCGCCGCGCGACTGCAGACGGCCGAGGCCCGCGAAGCCTTCATGGCCTTCGCCGAACGAAGGGCTCCCGACTTCTCAAAGGTGGGCTAAGCTCCACCGACAACACTACGATCTGGGAGGATCAGATGGCGGAACGGATCACCTCGCCCTTCGGGGCGAAGTCGACGGCGCGCGAGGTCGTCGCGGGCCATGACCTGTCAGGCCGGGTGGCGATCGTCACCGGCGCGGCCACCGGCATTGGCGTCGAGACGGCGCGGGCCCTTGCCCTGGCGGGCGCGGAGGTGATCATCGCCGCCCGCAAGCCGGAGCTGGGCGAAGAGGTCGCCAACCAGATCAACGAAGAGGCGGGGCTGAAGCGCGTCAGCTTCGGCATGCTGGACCTTTCCAGTTTCGAGGCCATCCGCCACTTCGCCCATCGCTGGGGCGATCGCCGGCTGAACATCCTGATCAACAATGCCGGCGTCATGGCCTGCCCGCTGTCGCGCACGGCCGACGGGCTGGAGATGCAGATCGGCACGAACCACTTCGGCCATTTCCTGCTGTCGGCGCTGCTGGCGCCGAACCTGGTCGACGGCGCCGAGCACTCGGGCCACCGATCGCGACTGGTGTCGCTGTCCTCGATCGGCCACCGTCGCTCGCCGGTGCATTTCGAGGACCCGAACTACCAGACCCGGCCCTACGACAAGTGGGAGGCCTACGGCCAGGCCAAGACCGCCAACAGCCTGTTCGCGGTCGGCTTCGACAAGCGGTTCAAGGACCAGGGCGTCAACGCCAACGCCGTCATGCCGGGCGGCATCATGACCCCGCTGCAGCGGCACATGAGCCTGGACGAGCAGCGGGCCATGGGCTGGCTGGACGAGCACGACAAGCCGCGCGAGGGCTTCAAGAGCACCGAGCAGGGCGCGGCGACCAGCGTATGGGCCGCGGTCGGCGACGAGCTGGACGGCGTCGGCGGGCTCTATCTGGAGGACTGCAACCAGGCCGTCCCGTGGAGCCAGGAACACCCCTGGAACGGCGTCATGCCCCACGCCCTCGACCCTGACGCGGCCGACCGCCTGTGGGACCTGTCGGTCAAGACCACGGGCGCGGGCGCCTGATGGACGACCGGTCCATCCTGCGCCTGGCCGGGATCGCCACGATCGTCGGCGCGGTGATCGACATCGTCGCGCCGTTCGTCATCTATCCGCATCTGGTCGAGCCGCAGCCGCACCTCGTCTACGTGGCTATCGATCTGCTGCTGATGTTCGGCATGCTGGGCGTCTGGTCGGCGAGCCGACGCACGGCCAGCGTCCTGGGCCTGGTCGGTTTCGGGCTGGGCCTTTTGGGCGTGATGCTGGTGCGGACCTCGTCGGCCAAGATGTTCGGCGAGGCCTCGTACCTGATCGCTTCCAGCGTCTGGTCGGTCGGCATGGTGGTTTGGGCTCTCGATCTCCTACGGGCGAAAGCATTTCGCATCCCTGCCGGCCTGTGGATCGCCGCGCTCGTGATCGGCCTTGCCGGCTTGGCCTTGAAGGATCACGGTCCCGTCGCGCACGTGGCCAAGATGAGCTTCATTCTCGGTTTCGTCGTCGCCGGCGTCGACCTGATCAAAGCGCGTGGAGAACCCGCATGAGCCAGCCCAATTCGCTTCGGGGCAAGACCCTGTTCGTCACCGGCGCCTCGCGCGGCATCGGCCTGGCCATCGCCCTGCGGGCGGCGCGGGACGGGGCCAATATCGTCATCGCCGCCAAGACGGCCGAGGCGCATCCGAAACTGCCCGGCACCATCTACACGGCCGCCAAGGAAATCGAGGACGCCGGCGGCAAGGCCCTGCCGCTGGTCGTCGACGTGCGCGAGGAGGCCAATGTCCAGGAGGCGGTCGAGAAGGCCGTAAAGGCATTCGGGGGCGTCGACATCTGCGTCAACAACGCCTCGGCCATCTCGTTGACCGGCACCCTGTCGACCGACATGAAGCGCTACGACCTGATGCACCAGATCAATACGCGCGGCACGTTCGTCACCTCCAAGGCCTGCATCCCCTATCTGAAAAAGGCCGAGAACCCGCACGTCCTGATGTTGTCGCCGCCGCTGGACATGTCGCCGCGCTGGTTCGGCTCGCACGTGGCCTACACCATGGCCAAGTTCGGCATGTCGATGTGCGTGCTGGGCATGGCCGAAGAGTTCAAGAGCGACGGCGTCGCCTTTAACGCCCTGTGGCCCCGCACCGGCATCGCCACCGCCGCCATCCAGTTCGCCCTGACCGGCGACGAGGGCCTCAAGCACTGTCGGACGGTCGAGATCATGGCCGACGCGGCCCATGCGATCTTCAGCAAGCCGTCGCGCGAGTTCTCGGGGAACTTCTTGATTGATGATAGTTTCCTGTACGGCGAGGGCGTCCGCGACTTCGACCAGTACAAGGTCGATCCGGCCGCGACCCTGATGCCGGACTTCTTCGTGCCGGAGAGCAGCGCGCCGCCGCCGGGCGTGAAGATCGGCTAGCGCTTCTTCTTAGCCCCTGCGGCCCGCGCCGCCACTTCGAGCGACTTGCGCGACCAGTCCAGCAGGATGTCCTGGTCGTCGAGCGCCTCGGCCGGCGCGGCCCAGTAGGCCATCGGCTTGCCCTCGCCGAACGGGTCGAAGGCGTGGGAGCCGGCGGCCTCGAACGCGACCTTTAGCGCGTCGTCGCCCTTGAGATAGAGGACGTCGTCGTCGATCAGCGCGAAGAACAGGCCGTTCGCGTAGACGCCGACTCCGCCGAACATCCGGCGCGCGGTGATCTGGCCCAGCGGGGCCAGTTGCTCCAGAACGAAGTCCCGATAGTCCGCAGAGACCGCCATGTCCGTTTCCATTCGCCCGGCCACGCCCGCCGACGCCGCCCTGATCCACCAGTTCATCCTCGATCTGGCGGACTATGAAAAGCTGCTCGACACGGTGGAGGCGACGCAGGCCGATACGGCCGCGGCTCTGTTCGGTCCCAAGGCCCGCGCCTTCGCGGACATCGCCGAGCTCGACGGCCAGCCGGTCGGCTTCGCCCTGTGGTTCTACAACTACTCGACCTTCGTCGGCCGGCACGGGATCTATCTGGAGGATCTGTTCGTGCGGCCTTCCGCGCGCGGCTCCGGCGCGGGCAAGGCGCTGCTGGCGAACCTCGCCAAGCGCTGCGTCGACGAGGGGCTGGGCCGCCTGGAGTGGTCGGTGCTCGACTGGAACGCCCCGTCGATCGCCTTCTATGACAGCCTCGGCGCGGCCGCGATGGACGAATGGATCATCCGCCGGCTGACCGGCGACGGCATCCGAAAGCTGGCGGGCCTCTAGGTCCTATTCCAGTCGGTCGGCCTTGCGCAGGTCGGGGAACAGGAAGGCCCACACGGCGGTGACCGCCATGGCCCCGACGCCGCCGAACACCGCCGCGCCGATCGGTCCGAGCAGCCAGGCCATGGCCCCGCTCTCGACCTCGCCCAGTTCGTTGGAGGCGCTGATGAACACACCGGAGACGGCGGCGACGCGGCCGCGCATGGCGTCCGGGGTGACGATCTGCACCAGGGTCTGGCGGACATAGACCGACAGCATGTCGGCCCCGCCCAGCACGGCCAGGGCCCCGACCGACAGCCACTCCAGCTTGGAGAGGCCGAACACCGCCGTGGCCAGGCCGAACACCGCCACGCCGGCGAACATGATCTTGCCGGCGTTGCGGCGGATCGGGTTGCTGGCCAGGTAGACGCCGACCAGCGAAGCGCCGATGGCGGGAGCCGCGCGCAGCAGGCCGAAACCGCCGGGGCCGATGTGCAGCACGTCCTTGGCGAACACCGGCAGCAGGGCCGTGGCCCCGCCCAGGATCACCGCGAACAGGTCCAGCGAGATCGAGCCGAAGACGATCTTGTTGTTCCAGACGTAGGACAGGCCTTCCTTGATCAGCTCCACGCGCGAGCCGGGCTGGGTTTCGGGCTGGGTGTTCTTGCGGATCGATAGGGCCAGCACGGCGGCGACCAGGTAGAAGACCAGCGAAGCGCCAAAGGCCAGGGCCGGCGAGTGGATCAGCAGCAGGCCACCCAGGGCCGGGCCCAGGATCGAGCCGCCCTGCCAGGACAGCGAGTTCCAGGCGATGGCGCGCGGCAGCAGGGGGCGCGGCACCAACATCGGCCCCATGGCGCTGCTGGCGGGCGAGAGAAAGGCGCGGCTGGCCCCGAACATCACCGAGACGGCGAAGATTGGCCACAGCGCGTGCGAGCCCATCAGCGCCAGGATCAGCAGCACGCTGGCGCTGATCGCGTCCAGGCACAGGGTGGCGGCGACGATCAGCTTGCGGGTCCGTCGGTCGGCCGTCTCGCCGGCGATGAGGGTCAGCAGGAACAGCGGCACGAACTGGGCCAGGCCGATCATGCTGACCATGAAGGCCGACTCGCCCACCGAGTGGGTCAGGCGGGCGATGGCGTAGACCTGCCAGCCCAGGGCCACCGACTGGATCTGCACCCCGAGGGTGGAGACGAAGCGCGCCACCCAGAAGAGGAGGAAGTCACGCTCCCGCAACAGGGCGCGGGTAGAGGTGTCGGGAGCGGGCGGCGCGGAAGAGGCGGGGTCGGACATTGGGTCGCAACATAGGCCGCGCTTCGCGCACCGCAACGTTATTGACCTGAGAAAGGCTTGGCCCTACAGCGCGCGCATCTTCTGGAGGTTTCCGGGTATGCCCCGCCTGCGACGAATGACGCGCGAACGCGCCACGATCTGACGCCCTCCCGGTCGCGCCTTCGCGTCGGGAGCCCCCGACGCCCTTTCGCATTCCCCGAAGGCCGATGACCCCGACAACAGCCCAAAAGACCGTTCCTCCCGCGCTCGCCTATCCGCCGCTGGTCCATGAGACTCCGGCGATGGAGGCGGCCGTCACCCACCTGATCGACCGAGTGTTCGGCCCCGGCCGCTTCGCCAAGTCGTCCGAGCGTCTGCGCGAGGGCAACACCCTGCTGAGCGACTGCTCGTTCGTGGCCCTGCGCGACGGCGAGCCGGTCGGCTGCTGTCGCATGTGGCCGGTGACGATCGGCGGCGAGCCGGTCGCCTTCCTGGGGCCGCTGGCGGTGGATCCCGACGAGCGCAGCGCGGGCCTGGGCCAAGCCCTGGTCGAGAGCGCCGTCGAGGCCGCCCGCGCCGCCGGCTGGCGCGCGGTGCTGCTGGTCGGCGATGGTCCCTATTTCGGCCGGGTCGGCTTCACCAACGTCCACACGGGCGGCGTCGTCATGCCCGGCCCGGTGGATCAGCGCCGCGTGCTGCTGCTGCCGCTGAAGGAAGCCGGGGACGAAGGGCTTGCGGGCCTGGTCGCGATCGATCCGCGCGCTTGAGCCGCCACTCCTGCTTGAGTGGGATGGCCTATGGGCCTAACTGATCCGTGATGACCGACGCATCTCCCAAGACCGGGTTGGACGGCGTCGCCCAGGCCGCCCAGATCGCGCAAGGCGGGGGCGCCGGCGGGCGCGGCCTGCCGCCGGTTCATCTGTGGCATCCCGAGCACTGCGGCGAGATCGACATCCGCATTCGCAAGGATGGGGTCTGGTTCCACGAGGGCTCGCCGATCGGCCGGGAGGCCCTGGTGCGGCTGTTCTCGACCGTGCTGCGGCTCGATCCGGACGGCTATCACCTGGTCACGCCTGTCGAGAAGATGAAGATCACGGTCGAGGACGCGCCGTTCATCGCCACGCGGGTCGACCGTGTCCAGAAAGAGGATGGCGGCGAGGCGCTGGTCTTCCAGACCAATGTCGGCGACACGGTCGAGGCAGGGCCGGACAATGCGATCCGCGTCGAGATCGATCCGGTGACCGGCGAGCCGCGCCCCTATGTTCACGTCCGTCGCGGGCTGGAGGCCCTGATCGCCCGGCCGGTGTTCTACGAACTGGCCGAGATGGCTGGCCAGCAGAACGACGTCTGGGGCGTCAGCTCGAACGGCGCGTTCTTCCCGATCGCGCCGCCGGGAGCCGTCCCGGCATGACGCACCCAGACATGACGCGGCCAGACATGACGCGGGAAGAGCGCCGCGCCTGGATCACCAGCCGTCTGCATCCGATCTCGGACTACGACCCCAGTCTCGCCAATCCGAAGAAGTCCGACTACGACCTCAATCCCGGCTTGAAGGTCGACAACCCGCACGCTCTGCGTCCGGCCGCCGTGCTGGTGGGGCTGATCGAGCACGAGGACGGGTTGACGGTCCTGCTGACCCGCCGGTCCGACACCCTGCGCAGCCACACCGGACAGATCGCCTTTCCCGGCGGTCGCTGCGATCCGGGCGAGACGCCCTGGCAGACGGCCCTGCGCGAGGCGCAGGAGGAAGTAAACCTCGATCCGGCCCTGGTGACCGTGGTAGGCCTGTTGCACGGCTACCAGACGGTGACCGGCTTCCATGTGACGCCGGTGGTCGGTTTCATCGATCCGAAGGCGACCTTCGTCGCCAGCCCCGAGGAAGTGGCCGACGTCTTCGAGACGCCGTTCGCCTTCCTGATGGATCCGGTCAACCACCAGCGCCAGTCGCGGGAGGCTCCGGACGGAGCGCGACGTCATTTCTATGCGATGCCCTGGAACGATCGGTTCATCTGGGGGGCGACGGCCGGAATGCTCCGGTCGTTGTACGAGGCGCTTTACGACGAAAGCGGACGGACACCCTCCGAATAGGGTGTTTCGCAGAGCGCGATAGCCGAAAGTGTGAGCGGTTTCGGCGGTTATCGCGCTCCAATGTTTGAACAGAGCCTGTTTATCCGTTTCGGATTTGTGCGGTCCGAAACGGACAGGCTCTGGCGAAGCCAGGGTCTCCTGGCCTAACAATGTCGCCCCGTTCAAGGGGCGATGACGCGTGCTGTGGGGAGTCAGGCGTTGAGCAGTGAATCGATTGGCCTCCAGCCGTGGATGGCGCTACCTGGAACAAGGGCGGTGTTCGCCGCCCTGGAGGCGCGCGGCTATCCCGGCTGCGCGCGCTTCGTCGGCGGCTGCGTTCGCAACGCGGTGATGGGCAAGCCCATCGACGATATCGACATCGCCACCACCCTGACGCCGGACCTGATCATCGACGCCCTGGAGCAGGCCGGCCTGCGCGCCATTCCGACCGGCGTCGACCACGGCACGATCACGGCGCTGTCGGGCGGCCGGCCCTATGAGATCACAACCCTGCGCAAGGACGTCTCGACCGACGGCCGCCGGGCGGTGGTGGCCTTCACCCAGGACTGGGGCCAGGACGCCGAGCGCCGCGACTTCCGCTTCAACGCCCTGTACGCGGATCTGGAAGGACGGCTCTACGACCCGACCGGCGAGGGGATCAGGGACGCTCACGAAGGCCGGGTGGTGTTCGTCGGCGATCCGATGACCCGCATCCGCGAGGACTATCTGCGCATCCTGCGCTTCTTCCGGTTCCAGGCCTGGTACGGCAAGGGCGACGCCGATCAGAAGGCCCTGGCCGCCTGCAAGGCGCTGAAGGGCATGGTCTCCGGCCGCGCCGCCGAGCGCACCCAGAAGGAACTGATGAAGATGCTGGCCGCGGAGGATCCGCGCCCGGCTCTGCGCCTGATGGCGGCGACCAGCGTGCTGTCCTCGATCCTGCCGCAGGTGAAGTCCCTGGCCCGCTTCGAGGCCCTGGTCGCCATCGAGACCGAGCAACTGTTCGAGAACGACCCGGACCTGCGCCTGGCGGCGCTGATCCCGGACGACCCCAAGCAGGCCGCCGACCTGGCCGAGCGACTGCGCCTGCCCAACAATGTCCGCGACCGGATCGTCGACGCGGTTGGCAAGAGTCCGCGCATCGTCTCGTGGATGAGCCCGCGTGAAGCGCGCCGCGCCGTCTACGGCCTGGGCGTGCGGGCGTTCAGCGACCGGATCAAGCTGGCCTGGGCCGGCTCGGGCCGTGACTCGACCGCCCCGCAGTGGCGGGCCCTGCTGGCCCTGGCCGAGACCTGGAACCCGCCGGCCTTCCCGCTGTCGGGCGAGGAGGTCATGCAGGCCGGCGTGCCAAAAGGGCCGATGGTTGGCGAGGTGATGCGCGAAATCGAAATCTGGTGGATCGACCAGGACTTTATCGAGGACAAGTTCAGCGCCATCGAGCGGCTGAAGGCGGTCGCGCAGGGTATGGTTTACTAGGAGGGGTGTCTTGAAGATCGGCTTGCTCGAGACTGGCAATCCGCCAGGTGACCTCGCGGAGACCCACGGCAGCTATTCGGCGATGTTCGAGGCGCTGCTGGGGCCGGAGCACAGCTACCGCGTCTATGACGTCCAGAAGGGCGAGCTGCCCGAGGATCCGGGCGAGAACGACGCCTATGTCATCACCGGCTCGGCGGCCGGAGTCTATGACCCGTTGCCGTGGATCGAGCCGCTCAAAGCGTTCCTCGTCCAGGCCAAGGGCGAGCAGCCGATGGTCGGGGTGTGCTTCGGCCACCAGATCATGGCCGAAGCGTTCGGCGGCAAGGTCATCAAGTCCGACAAGGGCTGGGGTGTGGGCCTACAGGCCTACGCGGTCGAGGCGCAGGAACCGTGGATGGACGATGCCCACCACGTCGCCGTGCCGGGCTCGCACCAGGACCAGGTCGTCGCGCTGCCTCCTGGCGCGCGGGTGCTGGCCGGCAGCGCGTTCACGCCCTACGGGATTCTGACGTACGACGACGCCAAGGCGATCTCGATGCAGGTCCACCCCGAGTTCTCGCCGGACTACGCCAAGGCGCTGATCGAGACGCGGCGCGGCGCGCGGCTCACCGACGAGCAGGCCGACGCGGCGATCGCCAGCCTTTCGGCCGACAACGACCGCGCGCGGATGGCCGAATGGATCGGCGCATTCCTGAAGCAGGAAACCCGAGGCTAAGCAGGCGCGTTCCTCCCGCGGTGAAATCCGGGAGGTCCGTCCATGCGTATCGCTACCGTCGTGATCCTGGCCGGAGCCCTGGCCGCCGCCGGCGCGGTCGTCGCCAGCGTCCAGGCCGCGCCTGAGGCGAAATCGGCGGGGCAAGCGCCCGTGGCGCTGAAGACCGCCGCCAGCTTCCAGTCGATCAAGGATCCGGCCGCGCGGTCGATCGCCCTGTTCCAGGAGGCCGGCAAGGTGATCCAGAGTCCGCGCTGCCTGAACTGCCACCCGGTCCAGCGCGCGCCGACGCAAGGCGACAACCTGCATCCGCACAATCCGCCGATGATCGCTGGCGACAGCGGCCATGGCCCGGCGGGCATGCCGTGCTTCTCGTGTCATACCCAGGCCAACGTCCCGACCTGGGGCGCGGATATCAAAAGCATCCCCGGCGATCCGAAGTGGGCCCTGGCCCCCGCCGAGATGGCCTGGCAAGGCAAGTCGCTGGGCCAGATCTGCGCCCAGATCAAGAACCCCTCGACCAATGGCGGCAAGTCGATGGCCGAGCTGCACCACCACATGGCGGAGGATCACCTGGTCGGTTGGGCCTGGAACCCGGGCGCGGGCCGCGTCCCGGCCCCAGGCACGCAGGCGCGGTTCGGCGAGCTGATCAAGGCGTGGATCGACACCGGCGCCAAATGCCCTAAGGCCGCCTGATGCTTTCCAGATAGGCGGTGAACATATCGGCCATGGCGTCGGCGTGGGCCGTGATCTCGGCGTCCGTCCTGGGCGTCTCGGAGAAAGCCTTGGCGACCTCCTTGAGCGTCAGGGTGATCAGGTCGCCGGCCTGGACGCGGACGTCTTCGTCCGTGTCCGGCAGCACCTCGCGCATGAAGTCGCGGATGGTGTCCATGCCCGACACCCTCGCCGCCTGGGCCTCGGGGGCGTCGCGATAGAGCGGCGCGGCGTCGTTGAGCGCCGTGCGCATCGCGGCTTCCTCGCATTCGGATCGGACGAAGGCGTGGACCAGGGCGCGCAGACGCTCCAGGGGCGGCCGCGCGTGGTCCTCCAGGATGGTGCGCAGCAGGTCGGTCGTCTGGCGCCATTCGTCGCTTTGCAGCCGGAACAGGATCGCGGCCTTGTTCGGGAAGTACTGGTAGACCGAGCCGACGCTGACTCCTGCCTTGTCGGCGACCCGGGCGGTGGTGAAACGCGCCGCGCCCTCCTTGGCCAGAACCTGAACAGCCGCCTCCAGGATCGCCGACACCAGCTCGGTCGAACGGGCCTGCTTGGGCTGCTTTCGTGAGGAAATCCGGGGGCTTGGGTGGTCGTTCATTGGAGCGTCCAGCAACGCGAATAGGAAACCTGACGAATTAGTCGCATTTCTGAGGTCGGCGCAACTCCGCGCTTTTTGGAGACCTCCATGAACACCCTGATCAAGCTTGGACCGCTGCTGGGCCGCCTGTTCGACCTGAGCGACACCGCGCGCCCCGTCTTCTCCGGCGTGCCCGCCGCAGAGCGCGAGCGGCTGATGCGCAGCAAGACCGAATATCTCGAGCTCTACGGCGCTCTGAAGGAATTCCCGCTGGCGGTGTCGCGCGAGACGGCCGCGCTGCTCTACATGCTGGCCCGCTCGATCGGCGCGAAGTCGATCGTCGAGTTCGGGACCTCGTTCGGCGTCTCGACCCTGCATCTGGCCGCGGCCCTGCGCGACAATTGGGGGCATGGGGGCGGCGGTCGCCTGATCACCACCGAGTTCGAGCCGTTCAAGGCCGAGCGCGCCCAGGAGCACTTGGTGGCCGGCGGCCTGCTGGACCTGGTCGAGATCCGCCTGGGCGACGCGCTGCGGACCTTGGCCGTCGACCTGCCCGAGACCATCGATCTCGTCCTGCTGGACGGCGCCAAGGCGCTTTATCCGGAGATCCTGGCCCTACTGGAAAGCCGCCTGCGGCCGGGCGCGCTGATCATCGCCGACAACGCCGACTACGCGCCGGAATATCTCGCGCGCGTACGTTCGACCGAGGCCGGCTACCTGTCCGTGCCGTTTGGCGAGGATGTCGAGCTGTCGATGCGGCTCTGAACGGGCCATAGCAGCACGATCGCCGTCAGGACGAGGTGCGCCCCGGCTGAGAGCCAGGGCGACCCGTCCGGACGGGCCGCGTCGATGGTGACCGCGCCATCGAGCAAGGTGTTGGTCAGGTTCCAGCCCCAGTGCAGACCGACGGCGGCCCAGAGGCTCTTCCAGCGCCAGGCCGCGGCCGCATAGGCCAGGCCGAAGCAGAAGATCCGCATCCAGGCCAACGGCCCGTCGCCCAGCCGGTAGATGTGATTCAGCAGATAGATGGCGCTGCTGGCCAGGACGAAGGCCGAGCCGGTCCAGGCGACGCCCGAGGCCTTCAGCCAGAAGCCTCGGGTCAGGATGTCCTCGGTGATCGAGGCGATGAAGGTCGACAGGGCCGCGCCGGCGACCATGCCGATCCAGAAGATCGGTGTGTGCGAGGCAGGTGGCGAACCGAAGACGAAGGTTCCGTTCGCCAGGCCCCAGAAGACCGCGGCGAGTCGCGCCAGGGCGGCCAGTAGAATGCCGACCAGCACCAGCCGCGCCCAACCCGGCTTGAGGTCGAGGGCATAGGCGTCATAGCCGCGATGACCCAGCAGCCAGCGTCCAACCGGCCAGGCCGCCAGCAGGGCGGCGATCATCAGCACGGCCTGGAGAGCGGGGCTGTGCAGCCAGAGCATGCCTACGCCCTCGGCCGACTGGTAGAGGGCGAACAGGATGACGAAGGCCGCGATCCGGCGACCGGCCGACACTGTCCCTAAGGCCATTTCACCACCGGCGGCATCGAGCTCAGGATCGATTCCACGTTCCCCCCCGTCTTCAGACCGAACATGGTGCCACGGTCGTAGAGCAGGTTGAACTCGACATAGCGGCCGCGCTGGACCAGTTGCTGCTCGCGCTCGTCGGCGCTCCAGGCCTCGCCCATCCGGCGACGGACCAGCTCCGGATAGATCTCCAGGAACGCCCGGCCGACATCCTGGGTGAATTCAAAGTCCTTGGACCAACTGCCGCTGTCGTGGTGGTCGTAGAAGATGCCGCCGACGCCGCGCGGCTCGTTGCGATGCGGCAGGAAGAAGTACTCGTCGCACCAGGCCTTGTACTTGGCGTACCAGTCCGGATCGTGCTTGTCGCAGGCCCGCTGGTAGGCGGCGTGGAAGTCGATGGCGTCGGGGAAGTCCTGCTGGCGCTGATAGTCGAGCAGGGGTGTGAGATCCCCGCCGCCGCCGAACCAGCTCTTGGTCGTGGCGATGAAGCGGGTGTTCATGTGCACGGCCGGCACCCGCGGATTGGTCATGTGCGCGATCAGGCTGATGCCGGTGGCGAAGAACCGAGGATCGTCCGCCGCGCCGGGCATGTTTTTCGCCATCTCGGGCGTGAAGGTCCCGTGCACCGTCGAGACGTGGACGCCGACCTTCTCGAACAGGCGGCCGTGCATCATGCCCATGACGCCGCCGCCGCCGGCCGGGCGGTCCCAGGGCTTCTTCTCGAAGCGGCCGGGCGCGCCGGGATAGAGATCGGCCGGGGCCTCGTCCTCCAGGCGTTCGAATTCCGCGCAGATCTGGTCGCGCAGGCTTTCGAACCAGGCGCGGGCCCGGACCTGCTTGTCTTCGAGGGCCTTCTTGTCGTCGAGGGAGAGGTCGGTGCTCATGCCTGCCGATTAAGCCTACCCGCGTCCGCGTGCAAATAGATCGCCGCGCCTGAGGGGAAACCGAAGGGCGGTATTCGACAAGAACGAGGCGGCGACCCCATATAGATCAAGGTTTCCGCGCCTTCCGGAGTTCGTCATGCCCGTCGCCAAATCCGCCGCCAAGTCCCCGGATGTCTGGATCGCCTCGGGCGTCCGCACCCCGTTCGCCAAGGTCGACGGGCCGCTGGCTTCCTACGACGCGATCGAACTCTCCGTGCCGGTCGTGAAGGCCATGCTGGCGAAAGGCGCGCGGCCGGACTTCGCGGTCTGGGGCACGGTCATTCCGAACCTGACCTGGAGCAACCTGGCGCGCGAGGTGCTGCTGGACGCCGGAGCCGACCCGACCATTCCGGCCTTCTCGACCATCATGGCCTGCTCGACCAGCATGATCGGCGCGATCGAGGCGGCCGGCATGATCGACGGGCGCGGCCGCGACCTCGCCCTGGTCGGCGGCGTCGAGAGCATGAGCCGGGTGCAGATCGGCCTGTCGGTCGCGCTGTCGGACTGGATCCGCAAGTTCCAGGGCGCCAAGACGGGTCAGCAGCGACTGGCGGCCCTGGGCGCGCTGAACCTGAAGGACGTGAAGCTTTTCATCCCCAAGGTGGCCAACCGGGTCACGGGGTTGTCCATGGGCGAGCACACCGAGATCACCGCCAAGGAATGGAACCTGTCGCGCGCCGACCAGGACGCCCGCGCCCTGGCCAGCCACCAGGGCGCGGTGAAGGGCTGGGAGGATGGCTTCTTCGACGACCTGGTCATTCCGATCGGCGGCGCCAAGCGCGACACCATCCCCCGCAAGGACTCGACGCTGGAGAAGCTGGCCAAGCTGGGTCCGGCCTTCGACAAGACCAGCGGCAAGGGCACGCTGACGGCCGGCAACTCCTCGCCGCTCACCGATGGCGCGGCGGCGATCTGGGTCGGCTCGGAGGCGGGCATGGCGCGCCTGCCGGGTGAGACGCCGAAGGTGAGAATCGTCGACTACGAGGTCACCTCGATCGACCTGCGCCACGAGGGCCTGCTGATGGCGCCCGCCTATGGCGTGCCGCGCATGCTGGCCCGCAACGGCATGACCTATGCCGATGTCGGGTTGTGGGAGATCCACGAGGCCTTCGCCGCCCAGGTGCTATCGCACATCGCGGCCTGGGAAAGCGCCAAGTTCCTGACTGAGAAGGCCGGCGTCACAGCGCCGATGGGCGCGTTCCCGCGCGAGCGCATGAACCCGTTCGGCGGCTCGCTGGCGCTGGGTCACCCGTTCGGGGCGACCGGAGCGCGGATCCTCAGTCAGGCGGTGAAGGAGCTGGTCGCCCGTCCGAAGGGCGAGCGCGCCATCGTCAGCATCTGCGCCGACGGCGGCCAGGGCACGATGATGCTGCTGGAGAGCGCTTAGGTTCGAGGAGCCGAAACCTCGTCCTTCGACAAGCTCAGGATGAGGTTTCTACTGCGTCGTTTGATGTAGTCCTCACCCTGAGCTTGTTGAAGGGCGAGGGCGTATCCTAGGTCAGGGCCGTGAAGATCAGGGCCACGACGGCGACGTCGAAGATGCGGATGGCGACGGACAGCATTTGAAGACCCGTGGGCGATGAATTCACCAACGATTAAGCAAGACTGGCGCCAACCCTTCGGTTCCCAAAAGAGGCGGTTCTAGATGGCGCTCTTCTTCGACGCCGCCTGGTACGACGAACGCCTCGCCGAGCGCGGTCTGAGCCGCGCGATCCTGGCCGCCGCCGCTGGTCTGAGCGAGGCCGACCTCGCCCTGGCGTTCAAGGACCAGCGCGAGCTATCGATGCGGGAAGTCTCTGTCTTCGCCGAGCTTTTGGGCGTCACGCCGGCCGAGGCCGCGTCGCGCGCCGGGATGCGTCCACCGCCGGTCAGCGACGCCCAGCGTCTGGCGGCGTTGGAGGCGCGGGTCGCCGCGCTCGAGGCCGAGCTGGCCCGCCTGAAGGGTTAGATCTTGGTCTTCTTCAGCAGGCCCGTTGGGGGACGGCGATCGGCCGGCCCGGAATATTCCGTCCCGAGATAGGTCGATCTGGCCGTATCCAGCACTTCCTGCCCACCGCGCAGGCCGCGTTTCTGTCCAGGCTGACCCATGACATGCGCGGCGAAGGCGGCGAAGCCTCCCCGGCGCGGCGGGGTGTCCTGACGCGGTGGGGGGGCGTCTTCCTCCACGACGAATACAACCTCTTCTTCGGTCTCATGACGCTCGCCATCGCGCGGCGCCGGCAGGGCGCGGCGCGCGGGACCAGGGCGTCGAAGGGGATCGATCGGGCCGCTCATGGTGAAGAGCCTAGAAGCCGGACGGTTAAGAACCGCTGGAGCGTCTTGGTTAAGGCGTGGGTTAGGACTTGTTCGCCAGCTTGGCCAACTGCTCCTGCATCGCCTCCATCTGGCGCTTCAGGTCGGCCAGGGAGTCGTCGCCGGCGGGGGCGGGCGCGGGCGACGGCTGAGGCTCGGCGGGCGCCGCGCCCCCATCTTCCGGGCGCACATAGGCGAACGGCGAGAACATCTTCATGGCCCGGTCGAACAGAGCCATGTTCTGGCGGATCTGCTCTTCATAGATGCCCATGCCGGGGATCTTGCCGGGCGCCAGGCCCGCGAACTGTCCGCGCATGCGCTCCTGCTGCTTGGAGAAGCTCTCCAGCGACATTTCCAGGTACGACGGCAGGAAGGCCTGCATCGAATTGCCGTAGAAGCCGATCAACTGGCGCAGGAACTGGATGGGCAGCAGATTCTGGCCGCCGCCGCGATTCTCTTCCTCGAAGATGATCTGGGTCAGGACCGAGCGGGTGATGTCGTCGTTGGTCTTGGCGTCATAGACCACGAAGTCGACGCCCTCCTTCACCATGTCCGACAGGTGTTCGAGGGTCACGTAGGACGACGAGGCCGTGTTGTAGAGGCGGCGGTTGGCGTACTTCTTGATGATGACGCGCTGGCCGGTCTTGTCGTTACCTGGCGCCTTCTCGGCGCCCGCCTTTTCGGTGTTGGCGGCCGTTTCGCCTTTTTCAGGGTTCTCGGACATTTCGTTCCCTAGAGCGTTTTCAGACGAAGTGGACACCGGTTCGTCGTCCGAAAACGCGTCCCGTGTGAAGAGCCTGGATCATCGAGATGATCCAGGTGGGCGGTTGGTCCGCTTCTCGCACCGCACTATCGCTAATGCAAAGGCGGGGCGCCAGTGGTCAGATGACTTGGAGCTGTCGCCAAGCCGTGAAAATGTAGCCGTGACGAACGCCGTCGCGATGTGCATGTTGGATGCTGCATCGCAAAAGCACGGGCGCCGCAACCGCGAAGGCGTCACGTCAGAACGTCACGGGAGCCTATCCATGAGCGACATCGTCATTGTCTCCGCCGCGCGCACGCCGGTCGGTTCGTTCAACGGGGCGCTGTCCAGCCTGCCCGCTTCGGACCTGGGCAAGATCGCGATCCAGGCCGCCGTCGAGCGCGCCGGCATCGCCCCCGCCGACGTCGACGAGGTGATCCTGGGCCAGGTGCTGCAGGCCGCCGCCGGCCAGGGCCCCGCTCGCCAGGCCTCGGTCAATGCCGGCATCCCGGTCGAGAGCCCGGCCTGGAGCCTGAACCAGCTGTGCGGCTCGGGCCTGCGGGCCGTGGCCCTGGCGGCCCAGCAGATCGCCGCCGGCGACGCCAAGATCGTCGTGGCTGGCGGCCAGGAGAGCATGAGCCAGGCGCCGCACGCCCAGAACCTGCGCGGCGGCCAGAAGATGGGTGACCTGACCTTTGTCGACACCATGATCAAGGACGGCCTGTGGGACGCCTTCCACGGCTACCACATGGGCCAGACGGCCGAGAACATCGCCAATCGCTGGCAGATCACCCGCCAGGACCAGGACGTCTTCGCGGTCGCCAGCCAGAACAAGGCCGAGGCCGCCCAGAAGGCCGGCAAGTTCGACGCCGAGATCGTTCCGGTCACCATCAAGGGCCGCAAGGGCGACACGATCGTCGACAAGGACGAGTTCGTCCGCCATGGCGCGACGCTGGAAAGCGTCCAGGGCCTCAAGCCCGTGTTCAACAAGGAAGGCTCGGTCACCGCCGCCAACGCCTCGGGTCTCAATGACGGCGCCGCCGCCCTGGTGTTGATGACCGCCGACGAAGCCGCCAAGCGCGGCCTCAAGCCCCTGGCCCGCATCGCCTCGTGGGCCAATGCCGGCGTCGAGCCGGAGATCATGGGCACGGGTCCGATCCCGGCCTCGAAAAAGGCGCTGGAAAAGGCTGGCTGGACCGTCGCCGACCTCGACCTGGTCGAGAGCAACGAAGCCTTTGCCGCCCAGTCGCTGTGCGTTGTCCGCGAGCTGGGCCTCGACCCGGCCAAGGTCAATGTCAACGGCGGGGCCATCGCCATCGGCCACCCGATCGGCGCCTCGGGCGCGCGGATCCTGACCACCCTGCTGCACGAGATGAAGCGCTCGGGCGCCAAGAAGGGCCTGGCCACCCTCTGCATCGGCGGCGGCATGGGCGTGGCCATGTGCGTCGAGGCCGTCTGAAGCCCAACGCAAACACGCTGAGTCACAAGACGTCGCGCATCCTTAGGCGTGATCCGCGCGCTTCCTCTTGCTGAGGCGCGCGGATCACGTGAACCATAAGAAAACTGCGTTCGGGAGAGATCAGATGACGAGAGTGGCTTTCGTGACCGGCGGCACCCGCGGGATCGGCCGGGCGATCTGCGAGCGATTGATCGCCGACGGACACAAGGTGGCGGCGGGCTATTCCGGCAACGAGGAAGCGGCCGCGGCCTGCGCCAAGACGCTGGGCGTCATGGTGGTGAAGGGCAATGTCGGTTCGTTCGACGACTGCGCCGCCGCCGTGAAGACGGTCGAGGCCGAGCTTGGCCCCATCGACATCCTGGTCAACAACGCCGGCATCACCCGTGACGGCATGCTGCACAAGATGACCTACGAGCAGTGGTCCGAAGTGATCCGGGTCAACATGGACTCGGCGTTCAACATGACCCGCCCGGTGATCGAGGGCATGCGCGACCGCGGCTGGGGTCGCATCGTCAACATCAGCTCGATCAACGGCCAGAAGGGCCAGATGGGCCAGACCAACTATTCAGCCGCCAAGGCTGGCCTGATCGGCTTCACCAAGGCGCTCGCGCTCGAGAACGCCAAAAAGGGCGTGACGGTCAATGTGATCTGCCCCGGCTACATCGACACAGAGATGGTGGCGGCGGTGCCGGAGAACGTTCTGGCCCAGATCATCGCCGGCATCCCCGTCGGTCGCCTGGGCAAGGGCGAGGAGATCGCCGACATGGTCTCGTTCCTGTCGGGCGAACGCGCAGGCTTCGTCACAGGCGCCACGCTCAGCCTCAACGGCGGCCAGTACATGGCCTGATGCGGGCCTGATCCCGGTTCCCTGAAGCCCAAGGCTTGACGCCGACTGTTGCGGTTGGGCCTCATGCCGCCGGCTTCGGGGAATGGGCGTTAACGCGTCCAAGATTCGCCCCAGTCGGCGGGCAGTACGGATCGCATGAAATTCTGTAAGGCGGAGTTGGCTGACCTCGGGGCCCGTGTGCCCCTGGCGATCGCGGCTCTGATGGTCATGACGGCGTCCGCGAACGCCCAGCAGCTGCCGCACTCGCTGCGGGACGCCTTGCTTGGTCACAAGGGACCGGCCGAGGCCCGCCGCGTCGCTGCTCCGCCGGTAGGGCGTTATGTCTCCGAAAGCGGCGGCGCCTTCATCTTCGACCAGGCCGCGCCCCAGCCGCTGATGAAGTTCGACAACAGCGCCGAGGTCTGGGTGCTGTCGGCCCAGCCGGCCTCGCGCGGCGATGTCATCTACCGCAACGACCTGGGCGAGCCCGTGCTGCGGGTGACCAAGCTGGGCGGCATGATCCTGTTCACCGACGACGCCCCGATGGGCGCGGCCGCCGCCCTGTCGGGCCGCGCCTCGTCGATCCAGCCGCCGGCGATCATGTCGTTCAGCGTGTTCGTCCAGCGCGTCCGCATCGCCACGGCCCGCGCCAGCCGCGCGGCCCAACGCGACATCGAGTTCTCGACCGTCGAGGACGTGCGGCCCGAGACCTCTGTCCTGGCCGCCGACTCCGCCACCGTCGTGGCCGAGGCTTTCGAACGGATGGCTCGCAAGGGCGACCGCTCGATTATCGCCAAGGTCTTCCGTGTCCTGCTGGCCGAGGGCCGCAAGCCGTCCGCGGCGCTGAAGAACGGGGCCCTGACCATCACCTATTCGCCGGATCAGGGCCTGGCCGGCCGGCCTTCGTCAAAGCGGATCATCAAGGTCATGAACCGCTGATCTGTCGCGGCATACCGAATTCTGGCGAACGCCGTTCTCCAAGCGTAACCATAAGTCCTCAGCGACCGTTTACCCGAATGGTCTAGCTTGATGACACACGGCCACGATGGCGTCGCCGCATGGGATCAACCCCGCGTAGTGCGACGCCAGCGAGGCTTTTCGTGCATCCGCAAGGTTCTATTGTCTGGTCATGGATAGCTCCGAGCTCGCCGAGGTTCCTGAACGTGGGCGGCTGAAGATGGCCGACATCGCCCGCATGGCGGGCGTGTCGATCTCGACGGTGTCGCGCGCGCTGGCGGGCAATCCGCTGATCCCCAAGACGCTGCGCGACCAGATCGTCGAGATCGCACAGACCCACGGTTATGTCGTCAACCAGTCGGCGCGGTCCCTGCGCCTGCGCAAGACCGACACCATCGGCGTCATCATTCCGCTGGCCCACGAGGCGGGGCAGCTGATCTCCGACCCGTTCTTACTGGAGATGGTCGGGCGACTGGCCGACGAGATCACGCGCCGCAACTACTCCGTTCTGCTCAACAAGGTGATCGTAACCGAGCCGGGCTGGCTGGACCGTATCATCCAGTCGCACCGCGCCGATGGTCTGGTTCTGATCGGCCAGAGAGTCCAGCACGAGGCGCTGAACGTCGTCGCCGACACCTACAAGCCGATGGTGGTCTGGGGCGCCCCGCTGCCGGGCCAGCGCTATTGCGCGGTGGGCAGCGACAACATCCAGGGCGGTCGACTGGCCGTGGCGCACCTGGCCGGCGCCGGCCGCAAGCGCATCGCCTTCCTCGGTGCGGTTGAAGCGCCCGAGGCCGCCCAGCGCTTCGAGGGCTACAAGATGGGCTTGGCCGAGGCGGGCCTTCCTTTCGACGCGAGTCTGGTCGCGCCAGCACCCTGCGCCATGGAAGAGGCCCAGGAAGCAATCACGGCCTTCTTGGCGACCGGTGTGTCGTTCGACGCCGCCTTCGCCTTCTCGGACATCATCGCCCTGGCGGCGATCGGCGCCCTGACCGAGGCCGGCAAGAGCGTGCCGGGCGAGGTGGCGGTGGTGGGCTTCGACGACATCGTCCTGGCCCGTCACAGCACTCCGCCCTTGACCACGATCCGCCAGGACCTGGCGTTCGGGGCCCGGGCGATGGTCGACCTGCTGTTCCGCCGCATGGCCGGCGAGGATGCGCCCGGGACCCTGTCGCCGGTCGAGCTGGTGGTGCGCGGCTCCAGCGTCTAGAGCTAGAGCGCCGACGGGGACTTTACGTCGCTTCGACGCCGATCGACTTCAATTCCTTGAGGAAACGGGCCAGGCTCTGGTGCGAACGCTTCAGGCCTTGCAGAACCTCGGGCTTGGACAGGGCCGACTGCGGGACGATGAAACCTTCGCGGCCGACGCGCTGGGCCATGCCCTTCTCCAGCATCTCGACGAAACGGCGGCGAACGGTTTCGTAAGGCAGGGCCAGCGAGTCGGCGACTTGGCGCACGGTCAGCGGGCGGCGCTCATGGTCCGGCGGAACTTCGTCGACCTCGGCGTAGAGGCCGCCGCGGATATGCGAGCAGTTGCCGGCCCAAAGGGTAGTGAAAACGAGGGCGTACAGGAGGTCCGAACCATGGACTTCGTTGGCGATCTCGACCCAGCGTAGAATGTAGTCCGTCGCGTAGCGGCTGGCCGCGCGAGCGTTGATGTACTCATCGGACATAGGTTACTCGGTTCCCCAGGGTCGTCGTTTTAGCGCGACGTGAAAAGGATTGCATGGCTCGATGAACGACGCCATGCGACCAAGTTGCCCACTATGGGTACCCTATCTGAGCATCCGCGACCGGTTGACGCAGGTATGGAGGGCTTAGGTTTTCGAGGGGCTCCAGTCGGGCGCGGCCAGCTCGAAGCCCTCGAAGCGGAAGCCCGGCGCGACGGTGCAGCCGACCAGAGTCCACGCGCCCAGGCTGACCGCGGTCTGCCACCACAGCGTCGGCACGACCACCTGCGGCCGGCAGCCGGCGCGCAGGTCCGGACCCAGGACATAGGCCGTGGCGCCTCGGCCGTCGGGCGGCGACAGGGTGATCGAGATCGGCGCGCCGGCGTACCAGTGCCAGGTCTCGACGGCGTCGACGCGGTGCCAGGCCGACATCTGCTCGGCCTCAAGCAAGTAGTAGATGCAGGTGGAATGGGCGCGGCCGTCGGGACCGGGCTCGTCTTCGAAGGTCCGCTTGTACCAGCCGCCCTCGGGATGGGGCTGCATGTCCAACATGCGGATGATTTCCTTGGCGCCCAGGTCGCCGGAGACGCCCCGTACGGTCTTGTTGGAGTCGATCACGCTGTCACTCATCCCTTGAAGCTGTCCTTGGCGGCCCGGATCTCGGCGAAGGCCTGGGCGGGGGTGGAGGCGGCCGGCCGCAGCCGCGGCGCGCGCAGGAAGGGATTGGTCGCCTTCTCGGCGCCGATGGTGGTGGGCACGGTCGGCTCGCCGCGCTCGCGGGCCGCGAACACCGCGTCGGCGCGGGCCTTGAGGGCGGGGTCGTCGTCGACCGAGAGGGCGAAGCGGGCGTTCGCGGCGGTGTATTCGTGAGCGCAGTAGACGACGGTGTCGTCGGGCAGGGCGGTGATGCGGGATAGCGACTCCCACATCTGCTCGGGCGTACCCTCGAACAGGCGGCCGCAGCCTAGGGCGAACAGGGTGTCGCCGACGAAGGCGATGCCGTCGGCGGCGTCGTGATAGGCGATATGGCCCAGGGTGTGGCCGCCGGAGTCGATGACCTCGAACCGGGTCTCGCCCAGCAGGACGATGTCACCACCGCGCACCACGCGGTCCAGCGGCGCGATGCGGGTCACTTCGGCCGGGCCGGTGATGGTCGCGCCCGTGGCCTTCTTCAGCGCCGCGTTGCCGCCGGCATGATCTGGGTGCCAGTGGGTGTTGAGAATCAAGTCGAGGCTCCAACCCAGCGTGTCGAGCTCGGCGAGGATGGCGTCGGCGTCCGGCGTGTCGATGGTCGCGACCTTGCCGCTGGTCTCGTCGCGCACGAGGAAGCCGTAGTTGTCGGACAGGCACGGGAACTGGTGGACGGTCAGGGGCATGAGAGGGCTTGCTCTATCGCGCCGACGCGGGCGCGCCTACAAGGATGGCCTCGACGCTCGGGAGACTCAATGCGCCGCGACGTGCTGGATCTGAGAGCCTTCTACGCCGCCCCGCTGGGCCGCGCGGCGCGGACCATGCTGACCCGCAAGGTGGAAGAGGCCTGGGGTAATACGCGGGACCTCGACGTGCTGGGCGTCGGCTACGCCACCCCCTTTCTGGACGCCGCCCGGGGCAACGCCCGCCGGGTGGTGGCCGCCATGCCGGCCCAGCAGGGCGTCGAGGTCTGGCCGCATGGCGGCCGCAACCAGGCCTGCCTGGTCGAAGAGACCGCCTTGCCGCTGCCCAACGCCATGTTCGACCGTGTTCTTGCCGTCCACGCCCTGGAAGAGGCCGACGACCCGGCCGCCCTGCTGGCCGAGATCGGCCGGGTGATGGCCCCCACGGGACGGCTGATCGTGGCGGTGTCGTCGCGCGACGGCGTCTGGACGGGAGCCGAGACCACGCCGTTCGGGCATGGCCGGCCCTACAGCCGTGGCCAGCTGGAATCGCTGATTCGAGAGGCGGACCTGGAGCCGGCCGGCTGGACGCGGGCGCTCTATGTGCCTCCGGTCGGGGCCATGGCGTCGTGGGCCGAGGGCTTCGAACAGGTTGGCGCGCGCCTGTGGCCGCGCTTCGCCGGGGTGATCCTGATGGAGGCCATCAAGCAGACCTTCGCGGTCAAGCCGCGCGGCCATCGCGCTCGCGCGCGGGTGTTCGCGCCCGGCGTCCTGCTGCCCAGTCCGGCCGGGCCGACCCCCGCGCGGCACGAAGGTGGCCGGTCCGTTCCCGTTCATCAGGCGCCCGTTCCTCAGGCGCCGAACGGTCGGGACGTCTGATCTCACTTGGAGCGAAGCGCGCGGACGCCTAGCTTGTGGTCCTGACAACCGTTCGCTCCCGGGAACACCGCCATGAAGATGATCGTCGCCGTGATTAAGCCGAGCCGCCTGGATGCGGTGCTTGAAGCGGTCACCGAGGCGGGCGCGTCGGGTTTGACCGTCACCGAGGTGCGCGGCTACGGCCGCCAGAAGGGCAAGACCGAGGTCTATCGCGGCGCCGAATACGAGGTGAAGCTGCTGCCGAAGGTCAAGCTGGAGATCGCCGTGCCCACCGACGTGCTCGAGCCCGTCATCGAGGCTCTGCAGCGCACCGCCAACACCGGCAAGATCGGCGACGGCAAGGTCTTCGTCATGGACCTGGAACAAGCCCTGCGCATCCGCACCGGCGAACGCGACGCGGCGGCCATCGCGGGGTAAGACAAGCGGAGCCATGAGCCGCCCTGCGCGTTGTCGTGGTTCACGGCGATTTGGGGCGACATGGATCCGGGACCTTCCGTCTTCCAACCGGGATACAACTGCTGGCGGGTCGAGCCCGCTGATCGCGTGGCCCTGTTCATCGACAACGACGAGGCGTTCGACGCGCTGAAGCCGTTGATCCTGTCGGCCAGGAAGTCGATCTGGATCCTGGCCTGGGTGTTCGATCCCCTGACGCGCCTGGACCCCGACCGCGTCAAGAAAAGCCGTGATCCCAGCCACGCCGACCGCATCGGCCTGATCCTGCGGCGACAGGCGGCGCTCAATCCCGCGCTCGACGTGCGGGTGCTGACCTGGGACATGCCGCTCCCGATCGCCGCCTCGCAGCTGTTCGGTCCGCATCGCGGCGCGGCCTTCTTCGCGGGCTCCCGCGTCAAGTACCGGCTGGACGCCACCCTGCCGGCCAGCGCCTGCCATCACCAGAAGGCGGTGATCATCGACGGCGTGACCGCGCTGGTCAGCGGCGGCGACATCGGCGTCGACCGCTGGGACGACACCCTGCACCTGGACAATAATCCGCTGCGTCGCCTGCCGACCGGCCGTCACTATCCCGCCCGCCACGAGGTCTCGATCCTGGTCGATGGCCGGGCGGGCGAGGCGATGGCCGACCTGTTCGTCGACCGCTGGAAGGCCTCGGGCGGCGATCCGGTCGAGCGCCCGGACCGCCCCGACGAGACGCCCTGGCCCGAGGATCTGCCGCCCGATCTGCGCCGTCTGCCGGTCGCCGTGGCCCGCACCTCGGCCGCGTGGCAAGGCCGCCCGGAGATCATCGAGTGCCTTATGCTGCACCTCTCGGCGATCCGGCGCGCGAAGCGGCTGATCTATCTGGAGAACCAGTACCTGACCTCGCCGATCATCGTCGAAGCCCTGGCCGAGCGCCTCGCCGAGCCCGATGGTCCCGAGGTGGTCACGGTCGGACCGGCGCGCAGCCCCAGCTATTTCGACCAGATGACCATGGACAGCGCGCGGACCTCGGCCATCAACCGCCTGCGCGAGGTCGACGTCCATGGGCGTTTCTCGGCCTTCTCGGCCCACACCCCCAAGGGGGCGCCGATCATCGTCCACTCCAAGGTGGCGATCATGGACGACTGGATGCTGCGGATCGGCAGCGCCAACCTCAACAACCGTTCGATCGGGCTCGACAGCGAGTGCGACCTGGCCTTCGAGGCCAGGAGCGAGTTGGAGCGCGAGACGGTCCGCGCCTTCCTGGGCCGTCTGGTCGGTCACTTCATCGATCGTTCGGCCGCCGACGTCCTGGAGGCCATGGATCGCGAAGGCGGCCTGGGCGCGGCGATCAATGCGCTGGACGTCAAGGGCGGCCCGCCGCGCCGGCTGCAGCCCGTGCCGGCGCGCCACCTGAGCGGCGTTCAGAAGTTCATCGCCGACTGGAGCCTGGGCGACGCCATCGCGCCCGACGACGCCTGGCGACCCTGGGGCCGCCGGACGCGCCTGCGGCGCGACATCGCCAGGCTTACCCAGCCGCCGCCGGAACCTCCGAAGCGGCTTAAGCCGTGATCTCCAGCTCGACCACCAGCGGCAGGTGGTCGGAGGCCACGCGGGCCAACGGGCTGAACGGCGAATTGACCCCGCGCGTCTCCAGGCCCTTGGTCAGGAAGACATGGTCGATGCGCATGAACGGGAAGCTGGACGGGAAGGTCGCCGTGGCCGGTCGCGGCCAGCTTGGCGTCGGCGCCTGGGCGTCGCGCAGGGCCGTTCGCAGCATCCGGTAGGTCGCCGAATAGGGCGTGGCGTTGAAGTCGCCCAGCACCACGCCAGGGGCCAGCCACTCGTCCGCGCCCATCCAGTCCGGACCCAGCAGGGCGGCGGCCTGGCGCTTCTGCTCCTGGGGGATCAGGCCCAGGTGGGTGTTGATGATCTGGACCTTGGTCCCGCCAACCTCGACCTCGACCCACAAGGCCCCGCGCGGCTCCAGGCCAGGCACGCGCTTGTAGAGCGGCAGACTCTTGGCCTTGACCCTTCGCTCGGGAAGGGCGGTCAGGATGGCGTCGCCGTAGAGCTCTTCCTCCACGGTCATGGCCGGGTGGAAGTGAAAGCTCATCTTCAGCAACTCGGCGAGGCGATGGGCCTGGTCGACGCCCTTGGTGCGGGCGCGAAGGACGTCCAGTTCCTGCAGGGCGACGACATCGGGCTTTTCGGCCGCGATGACCTCGGCCACACGCTCGACATCGAGCTTGCGGTCCGTGCCCACGCAGCGGTGGACGTTGTAGGTCATGAGACGAAGCGTCTTCATCCGTCGAACAGATCGCCCGAGACCAGCGGAAGTTCCTTGCCGGAAGACTTTCCTTGGGTGGTCGCGCCGTTGCGGCTGAGCATGAACAGGCAGGTCTCGGCCCGCCAGTTCTCGAGCGCGCTGGCCGGATTCATCGGTCGGGCCGGACCGGCGCCGGCGAAAGCGGCGCAGGCGTCGACGCGCAGGTTGAGCTCGGCCGTCAGGGCCAGGAAGTCGGCCAGGGTGCAGAGGTGGATGTTCGGCGTCGACCACCACGGCATCGGCAGGGCCTTGGTCTCGGGCATCCGGCCTCGGCTGAGCAACGACCAGCGCACCCGCCAGTGGCCGAAGTTCGGGAACGAGACGATGGCCCGGTCGGCGATCCGCAGCAGTTCGTCCAGCACGTGGCGCGGATGGCGCGTCGCCTGCAGGGTCTGGGACAGCACCGCGTAGTCGAACGAGCGGTCGGGAAAGTGGTCGAGGTCCAGATCGGCGTCGCCTTGCACCACCGACAGGCCGCGCGCCATGCAGGCGGCCACGCCGCTGGCGCTGATCTCCAGCCCCCGGCCGTCGACCTGCTTTTCGTGACTCAGCAGGTCCAGCAGCGCGCCCTCGCCGCAGCCGACGTCCAGCACCCGCGAGCCGGGGCGCACCAGGCGCAGGATCTCGCGGAAGTCCTCCCGAACTTTATTCTGGGAATTTGGGGTCAAATCAGCCCCCGGTCACGCTCTGCCGAACTCAGGAAGCCCGCCAGCGCCGCGTCCATCACCGGCTCGTCCAGCAGGAAGGCGTCGTGGCCCTTGTCGCTCTCGATCTCGGCGAAGGCGGCGCGGGCCCCGGCCGCGGTCAGGGCGCGGACCAGATGACGGCTCTCGGCGGTGGGATAGAGCCAGTCGCTGGTGAAGCTGAGCACGCAGAAGCGCACGTCGCGCGCTCCGGTGAAGGCCTTGGCCAGCACCCCGCCGTGGCTGGCGGCGATGTCGAAATAGTCGGTGGCCCGGGTGATGTAGAGATAGCTGTTGGCGTCGAACCGGTCGACGAAGCTGGCCCCCTGGTGACGCAGATAGCTCTCGACCTGGAAGTCGGCGTCGAAACCCCAGGACAGGCCGTCGCGCTTCAGTTCGCGGCCGAACTTTCGCTGAAGGGCGGGCTCGGACAGATAGGTGATGTGCGCGGCCATCCGCGCCACCGCCAGGCCTTTGCCGGGCTGCACGCCATGCTCGGCATAGGCGCCGCCGCGCCAGTCCGGATCAGCCATGATCGCCTGGCGGCCCACCTCGTGGAACGCGATGTTCTGGGCCGAGTGCCGGGAAGCGGACGCCAGCACCACGGCGCTGAACAGCCGCTCCGGATAGTCCACCGCCCACTGCTGGGCCTGCATCCCGCCCATCGAGCCGCCGATCACGGCGAACAGGGTCTCGATGCCCAGGGCGCTGACCAGCATCGCCTGGGCGCGGACCATGTCGGGGATGGTGATGACCGGGAACGCCAGCCCGTAGACCTTGCCGGTGGCCGGGTTGATCGAGGCCGGCCCGGTCGAGCCCATGCAGCCGCCGATCACGTTCGTGCAGATGATGAAGTGCCGCGCCGGGTCCAGCGGCTTGCCGGGACCGATCATCCGCAACCACCAGCCGGGCTTGCCCGTCGTCGGGTGCGGCGAAGCGACGTACTGGTCGCCGGTCAGGGCGTGGCAGATCAGGACGGCGTTGGACTTGTCGGCGTTGAGCGCGCCATAGGTCTGGTAGCCGATCTCCAGGCCCTCGAGCATGGCGCCGGAATCGAGCCGCAGGGGTTCGTTCGCGGGAAACCGCCAGGTTCCCCCGCCGGCGGGTGTAACCAGATCGAGCGCAGCCATGGCCCGCCTTGGACCCCTTGGCGAACAAGGTGTCAACCACTGGCTTCCTGACAAGGCGAGGGACGGCTATGGAGGTCGCATGGAGCGACTGATCCTGATGCGCCACGGCAAGGCCGAGCGGCACGCCCAGAGCGGCGGCGATTTCGAACGCGCCCTGGCCGACAGCGGCCGGGCCGACGCGGCCGTCATGGGCCAGGCGCTGGCGCGCGCCGGCCTCGCGCCTGACCTGATTCTGGTCTCCTCGGCCCGCCGCACGCGCGAGACGGCCGAGCGGGTCGCGCCGAACTTTCCCGAGGCGCGGGTCGAGCAGTTCCGCGACCTCTATCACGCCGATCCGGAAGAGGTCGTCCAGGTGATCGAGGCGTACGCCGACAGCGTGGCCACGGTCATGGTGGTCGGGCACAATCCCGGCCTGCACGAACTGGCCCTGCGTCTGGCCCAGCAAGGCGAGGCCTCGCCGATCCAGACCAACAAGCTGCGCGGCCGTTTCCCAACCTCGACCACGGTGGTGTTCGGCTGGACCGACAGGGGCCCCGTGCTGGAGCACCTCCTATACGCGCACGAGAACGGCGGAGCCGGCGGCGAATGACCCTGATCTACAAGATCCTGTCCCGCGCCGAGTGGGACGCCGCCAAGGCCGTGGGCCGATTCGAAGGCTCGGCCGTCGACCACCAGGACGGTTTCATCCACCTCTCCGCCGCCGACCAGGCCCAGGAGACCGCCGCCAGATACTTCAAGGATCAGCCGGACCTCGTCCTGCTGGGTGTCGAGGCCGAGGGCCTGGGCGCGGACCTGAAGTGGGAAGCCTCGCGCGGGGGGGCGCTGTTCCCGCATCTCTATCGCCCGCTGCTGGCCAGCGAGGTGATCACCGAGGCCGATCTTGGTCTCGACGCCGACGGCGTTCCTCGACTGGGCGATCACCTCGCATGAACCTGCATGACCTCGCCGCGCGCGCCCTGCACGCCTTCGATCCCGAGGACGCCCACGGCTGGGCCATTCGCGGCCTCAGGATGGGCCTGGGCCCCCGCGAGACCGGTCCCGACGATCCGATCCTGGCGGTGAAGATCGCCGGCCTGGAACTGCCCAACTGCGTGGGTCTGGCCGCCGGCTTCGACAAGAACGCCGAGGTCGCCGATCCCATGCTGGCCGCCGGCTTCGGCTTCGTGGAGGCCGGCACGGTCACGCCCCTGGCCCAGGCCGGCAATCCGCGCCCGCGTCTCTTCCGCCTCACCGAGGATCGAGCGGTCATCAACCGCATGGGCTTCAACAATGGCGGCCTTGAACCCTTCGCGGCGCGGCTCGGTAAGCGCCAGGGCAGGGGCGGGATCGTTGGCGCGAACATCGGCGCCAACAAGGACGCCAGCGACCGCATCGAGGACTACGTGACGGGCCTGACCCGCCTGTGGGGCCTGTCGGACTACTTCACCGCCAACATCTCCTCGCCCAACACGCCGGGCTTGCGCGCCTTGCAGACCAAGGCGGCGCTGGAGGACCTGCTGGGCCGCATCTCCGAGACCCGCGAGGCGATGAAGGTCGCCTCGGGCGCCGACTACCCGATCTTCCTCAAGGTCGCGCCCGACCTGGAAGACGGCGAGGTCGAGGCCATCGTCGAGGCTGTGGTCGACGCGGGCTTGGACGCCATCATCGTCAGCAACACCACCATCGCCCGCCCTGACAGCCTGAAGTCGGCCCATGCCAAGGAGAGTGGCGGCCTTTCCGGCGCGCCGCTGCTGCAACCCTCGACCCAGGTGCTGAAGCGCTTCCATGCCGCCGCGGCCGGCCGCGTGGACCTGATCGGCGCGGGCGGGATCGCCGACGGCGCCGGGGCCTACGCCAAGATCCGCGCCGGCGCGCGGGCCGTGCAGCTCTATTCGGCCCTCGTCTATGGCGGCCCCGGCCTGGTCACCCGCATCAAGCGCGATCTCGCCGCCCGCCTGCGGGCCGATGGCTTCGCCGCCGTCGAGGACGCGGTCGGCGCCGCATGACGCGAGACCGGGCTGTAATGCTGCTGCGTCGCTTTGGCCCGCTGGTGGTCATCGTGATCCTGTTCGTGGCCGCCTTCGCCAGCGGCGTCGCCGATCATATCTCGCTCGAGGAATTGCGCGCTCGCGGCGCCGAACTCCAGACTTTCGCGCGCGAAAAGCCGCTGCTGTGCGCGGCCATCTATCTGGCGATCTACATCGCTTCCGTCGCCGTCTCCTTGCCGGGAGCCCTGATCCTGTCGCTGACGGGCGGCTTTCTGTTCGGACCCATAGGCGGCGGATTCGCGGCGGTGACCGGCGCCACCGGCGGGTCGACCATCATCTATCTCGTGTTCCGCACCGCGTTTGGCGACATGCTGCGCCGCAGGCCCGGCGCGTTCCTGGCGCGGGTTGAGGAGGGCTTCAAGCACGACGCCTTCAACTACCTGTTGACCCTGCGCCTGATCCCGGCCTTTCCGCTGCTGATCGTCAATGTCGCGGCCGGGCTGATGAATATTCCGACCCGCACCTTCATTCTGGCCTCGGTGCTGGGCATGATCCCGAGCTCCTTCGTCTATGCCGGCATCGGCGCGGGACTGGGCCATCTCTTCGCGCGGGGCGGCCCGGTGACGCTGGAGACCCTCTTCTCGCCACGGATTTATCTTCCCATTGTCGGCATGGGCGTTCTGGCCTTTCTGCCGCCGTTGTGGCGCCATTGGCGCAAGCGGCGCGGAGCAGCGCCCCTGCCAAAGCCTTTGGACGAGAAGTAGCCGCCCCGGATGGTCGAAACGGTTTCGCCGTCAGAGACTGAGCCCGCCCCGCCCCGGAAGCGATTTCCGTGGCCCGGCGGCCTGTCGGCGCGCCTGCTGCTGTTCACCGCCATCGTCGTCACCTTCGGCGGCCTGCTGATCCTGCCGCCGACCCTGGCGGCCTATGAGGAGCAGTGGCTGCTGGATCGCGTGCGGGCCGGGGAACTGGCCTCGACCATCGCCGAGTCGGATCCGGACCTGCGGGTCAGCGACGCCGTCGCCAACCAGATGTTCGACCAGGCCGGGGCGGTCACCGTCGCCGTCCAGGCCGAGGGCGCCCGGCGTCTCGTCCTGCCGCCCAAGGAACCGTTCAAGACGCCGTATCTCGTGGACCTGCGCCGCCAGAACCCCGGTTCGTGGCTGGCCGCGCCGTTCTTCACCCTGACCAGCCCCAAGGGCAGCATGGTCCGCGTGATGGCCGAGCCGCGCTTCCGCAAGGCCGAGTTCGTCGAGGTCGTGGTTCCGGACGCTCCCTTGAAGGCTGCGTTGGTCGAGTACTTCTGGCGACTGGCCGGCGTGACCATCTTCGTCGCCGCCCTTGCCGGCCTGTTCGTCTACGCCTTCCTGAACGTCTTCCTGGTCCGGCCGATGCAGCGGATCACCCGCGCCATGGAAGCCTTCCGGGTCGACCCCGGCGATCCGGAGGCGCGTATCGCCGTGTCCAAGCGCCGCGACGAGATCGGCCGCGCCGAGGCCGAGCTGGACCGCATGCAGGTCGACCTGCTGGCGGCGCTCGCGTCCAAAGCCCGTCTGGCCGCCCTCGGCGAGGCGGTGGCCAAGATCAATCACGACCTGCGCAACATGCTGACCAGCGCCCAGATGGCGTCCGATCGCCTGGCCGCCCTCGGCGATCCCAAGGTGGCTCAGGCCCTGCCCCGCCTGGAACGAGCCCTGGACCGCGCCATCACCCTGGCCTCCGATGTCATGGCCTATGGCAAGTCCAAGGAGCCCGAGCCGGTGACGCGGATCATCCCGCTGCGTCCGGCCTTGGACATGGCCGCCGAGGACGCCGGCCTGACCCCGCAGGGCGTCGCCCTGGAGACCGTCATCGGTCCGCGCGAACAGGTGGTCGCCGACCCGGACCAACTGCACCGCATCCTCACCAACCTGTTCCGCAACGCCCGCGAGGCGATCGAGGGCGCGACCGACCGGGGCGGCAAGGGCAAGGTCTTCGTCGAGCTGCGCCGCGACGCCGGCCACAGCATCCTGCGCCTGTCGGACGACGGCCCCGGCGTGCCCGAGCGCGCCCGCGCCAATCTCTTCCAGCCCTTCGTCGGCTCGGTGCGGCGCGGCGGCACGGGACTGGGTCTGGCCATCGCCCGCGAGCTGGCCCAGGGTCATCACGGCGACCTGGCGCTGGTGGAGACCGGCCCCGGCGGCTCGGTGTTCGACCTCACCCTGGCCGGCGCGCCCGAACCGCTGCCGGAGCCGGATGACAAGGCCGCCGACGCCTCGGCCACCTAGGAGGACGTGCGATGACCACCACCTGGACCATCGCGGTGAAGATCGGCGCCTCGACTGGGGGCGCGCCGATCCACGAGATCACCGTCGAGGCGCCCGATGTCCCGAGCGCCCTGCGCCGGGTGGCGGCTATGGTCGCGGTGCAGGAAGCCTCCGACACCGAACTGCTCATCGACGGCCAGGAGGAAGTCTTCTCCCGCGCCGAGGTCGAGGCGGGCCTGGAGCCCTGATCGTTCGATCAGGGTCCATCTCTAAAAGGCAGGGCGTGGCAGGCGCCGAAACCGTCTACGCTTTCGGCTGCCACGCCCTGGAAGAGCATCAGGCCCGCACCTAGTCCTTGGCGGAGAGGTTCAGAGCCCCTTGGCCACGCCCTCGCGACGCGGGTCCGCGCCGCCTTCCAGCACGTCGCCCGGCCGCACGATCACCCCGTGCAGGCCAGAGCCCTCGACCTGGCCGACCTTGATATTGACGCCGCGCGCGTTCAGCGCCGACAGCATCGCGGGTCCGAACCACTGGGCGTCGCCCGAATAGGTGTCGCCCCGCGCCACGACGTTCGGCAGCGACACGGCCTCCTGCATGTTCAGGTTCCAGTAGAACAGCCCGACCATGGCCTTGAGGTTATAGGACAGGATGGCGTTGCCGCCCGGCGAGCCGACGGCGGCCAGGAACTTGCCCTTCTTGTCCAGCACGATGATCGGCGACATCGACGAGCGCGGGCGCTTGCCCGGCGCGATGGCGTTGGCGGCCGGCGCGCCGTCCTTCTCCTTTGGTGAGAACGAGAAGTCGGTCAGCTGGTTGTTGAGGAAGAAGCCGTTCACCATCCGGCCGTTGCCGAAGATGCTCTCGACCGTGGTGGTCATCGACACGACGTTCCCGGCGGGGTCGACCACCACCAGGTGCGTGGTGCCGCCCGGCTCCTTGGTCATGTCGATCCCGACCTTCGGCGCGCCCTTCGGCTTGCCGAACGGCGGGGCGGCTCCGGCCGTGTCGGTGATCAGCTTGGCGCGCTCGGCGACGTATTTCGGGTCCAGCAGGCCGTCGACCGGCACGGTCACGAACGCGGGATCGCCGACATAGCGGTCGCGGTCGGCGTACATGACCCGCTCGGCCTGGGCCAGCTGGGTCCAGGCCACCGGATCGGTCGGACCGCGCTTGCCGATGTCGGTGTGCTCCAGCATCCGCAGCGCCTGGATCACGGCCAAGCCCGACGACTGCGGGTTGGGCACGCAGACCGTATAGACCTTCCACGGCCGGCACAGGGCCGGGGCCACGCGCGGCTTGTAGCGCTTCAGGTCGGCCAGGGTGATGCTGCTCGGCAGCTCGCCCTCGTGCAGGCGGTCGACGATCGCCTGGGCGATCGGACCGTCCAGCAGGGCCGTGGGACCCTCGGTGGCGATCTTGCGCACCGTCGCGGCATAGGCCGGGTTCTTCAGCACGTCGCCGGCCTGGTAGCGGGTTCCGTCCGGCTTGGTGAAGTACTTCACCGCGTCCGGCTGCGAGGCCTGCGGGGCCCGGGTGCTGTTGATCATGCCCGCCAGGCGCGGGCTGACCACGAAGCCCTCGTCGGCCAGCTTTTCGGCGTCCTTGAAAAGCGTGTTCCAGGCGGCCTTGCCATGTTCCTTCTGGGCCTGGGACAGCATGGCCACCGCGCCGGGCACGCCCGACGAGCGGCCCGACAGCACCGCCGTCACGAAGGGCAGGGGTTTGCCGTCCTGGCCCATGAACATGTCCGGTGAAGCGCCGCTGGGCGCGGTCTCGCGGCCATCATAGGCCGTCACCTTGCCGGTCTTGGCGTCGTAGAAGACCATGAACGCCCCGCCGCCCAAGCCGGAGCTCTGCGGCTCGACCAGGCCCAGCACCGCCTGGATGGCCACGGCGGCGTCGACGGCCGAGCCGCCGTCGCGCAGCACCCGCAGGCCCGCCTCGACCGCCAGCGGATTGGCCGCGGCGACCATGCCCTTGGCGGGTGTCGAGGTGGAGGCCGGCCTGGCCGCCGGCATGCCCAGCGGGATCGACTCGGCGTGGGCGGCGGAGACCGGAGCCAGCGCCAGCTGGAGCGACGCGGCGAGCGCGAGCAGGGAAACAAAACGACGCATACGGATCCTCTATGGCGGACGAGGGGGCGAACATTGGGGACGGCCTGCCCGCCGTCCCGAGGCGTTCCATGGACACCAATCAAGCGACGCTGTCACGTCCAGATAGTCTGCAAGCGGCCTCAATCCCGCGTCCTGAACCGCTATGCGGCAAGGGCGTTCCGCCGAGCGAACACCGGCGTGCGAAACTTTTCGAATTTTCCTGCGAACCGGGCTTGCGTTCCCGAAACGGACGGGCTACTTCCCCCGCCTCGCCGAAAGGCAATGCGCGCCCGTAGCTCAGCTGGATAGAGCATCAGACTACGAATCTGAGGGTCGGACGTTCGAATCGTTCCGGGCGCGCCATTTACTCCAATAAAATCAATAAGATGCGAGTGGCTCGGCGAGCCGGCCCGTTCTAAATCCGTGTTTAGTCCGGGGTTTAGTACGGGGCGGTGATACCGGCACGCGTTTTCGCGCTGCGCCCGCGCCTGTTTCGCCAGCGCGCGACCTTGGTGGGCCATCGCGCGGCTGCGATTCGCGCCGACCTACGGAGTCGGCGCCCAATGGCCGCGCTTGGCTTCTCGCGCCTGTGCTTCCTCCTTTGCGTAGGTACCCTTGCTGTATCGGCGATACTCGGTCGCCAAGCCCGAGCGGATCAGCGCGGCGTTGACGTCTGGCGTTGCGTCAGACCAGCACCGGCCGACGAAGCGGCCATACCGATCCCGGTCGACAAAGCGGCAGCCGACTCGCCCGCGCGTGAGCCGTACGAGTTCGTCGCGCGCCTTGTAGGCCAGCGGTTGCGCAGGCGTATTTCCGCGCCGCACTTCAGGTGCGTCGACGCCAAAGAGCCGAACGCGCTCTGACCCGCATCGTAGCGTGTCCCCGTCATGAACAGCGGGCGCGGTGCAGGCGATGATGGCGGCGGCGAACGAGGCGAGCATGAGCGGCTTGTCGCTGGAGCCAGCCTGGCGCGCAAGTTTAGAGGCGCGCGTGGACCTGGAGGCGCTTCCTGGCGACGCTGCGGCGATCGGCTCGCGCCGAACGTCCGGATCTGACGTGTCGATCGTGCATGGTGGCCGAACCTCCAGCATCTTGCAGGATTTCCAGTGGCCGAGCTCGTCTACGATCCCCAGCACCTGTCACCAGGCGAGACCTACTATCGACTGACAGTCGGTACGAACCCATCGACCGGGGCCATCCTGGCTGACCTTGACATGGACCTGTTGGCGCCAGCCGACCCAGATTTCGCGCCGGCGGCGTTCAGCGGCTTCGAGCTGCCCGCGCGCGATGCGCTGTTCCAGGCGCAGGCCCGCGCCGGAGAGAACGGCGTTGGGAGGATCCTGGTGATCGATCCACTGGGCTTACTCTCGTTGGCGCCGCCCAGCCGCTATGGCCGAACTGGCCGACGGTGATGATGTCCCATCCCAACCGGCCTACAGGCGCCGACGCCGACCTCCCGGTTGCGAGACTCGGCCATGGCCTCTAACTGCTGGCTATGGCCGTCGAGCACCGCCTTCCGCAACCGGCCAACGAGGTCGTGTCCATCGCCGGCTGGCAGCCGGACGAGGACTTCCCGTTTGGACCGCAAGGGGCCAAGCCCAAGCGCATCGTCATTTGTCCGACGCCGGCGCCCCACCCCTACCTCGTTCCGGGGCGTCGCTACGTCTTCAAGGAGCCGGCAGGCAGCAAGGCCCAGCAGATCTGGTCCGAGGTGATCGCCTATGAACTGGCGCGCGACCTTGGCGTGCCTGTGCCGCCCGCCTTCATCGCCTACGATCCTGTCGAAGAGAGCCCTGGGGTCCTCATCGAGTTTTTCTTCGGCGGCGAGTGGCCGCCAGTCCGCTTCGTCCATGCGATCGAACGCTTCCAGGGGTTGGGCATTCCCGTCGACCTGCGCCGGGGCAGTCTGCACGACAATGTCCAACTTACCCGCAAGCACCAGGTCCCGGACTGGAAGAACTGGTGGAGTCGTACGATCGCCTTCGACGCTCTCATCGGCAACACCGACCGGCACTCGGAGAACTGGGGCTTCCTTGTAGACCAGTCGACGCCTGGCGAAGCCAAATACTCGCTGGCGCCCGCCTTCGACAACGGCACGAGCCTCGGCTTCATCGTGCGCGACGTGGACCTAGGGCGGATCGACATTCAGTTCATCCAGATCATGGATGCGGCTAGGAATGCGAAGCCCTTGAAGTGGATGGTGCGGCGTTCATAGCGGGTGGCGAAGCGGCGGAAGTGCTTGAGCCGGTTGAAGCATCGCTCGATGCGGTTGCGCTGCTTGTAGGTGATCTCGTCGTGAGGGATGAGGATCTTGCGTGTACGGTTGGAGGGGATGACGGCTTGAGCGCCCATCTCGGCGATGATTTTTCGTAAGGCATTGCTGTCATAGGCTTTATCGGCGAGCACGGCCTCGCCGACCTGGCCCTCCAGAAGGGCTTGCGCCTGGGGTGCGTCACCGGCTTGGCCTGCTGTGACGATCAGGCGCAAAGGCCGCCCCAGACCATCGGCGAGCATGTGGATCTTCGTGGTCAATCCGCCTCGGGAACGCCCCAGCGCCTGATCCTTGGCCCCCCTTTTCCGTTCGCCGCCTGCTGGTGAGCGCGGACGATGGTGCTGTCGAGCATCAGGTACTTGTTGTCCCGGTCGGCGGTGAGCGCCTCGAACACCCGCTCCCAGACCCCGCCGTGACACCAGCGGCTGAACCGCCGATGCACTGTGCGCCACTTGCCATAACGCTCGGGCAGATCGCGCCAATGAGCGCCCGACCTCAGAACCCACAAACAGCCATTCACAAACAAGCGGTTATCCGAACCGGTCCGTCCCGGATCACTCGGCTTGCCCGGCAGCAAAAGGGCGATCTTCGCCCACTGACCGTCGCTCAACTCGTACCGCTTCACGCCCATAAAAGGCTCCCGCCAAATCGCGGAACCCTATGAATCAGCACTTCGGCAATCTGGGAATCCCTGAATGTCGATCCGCCCTAGGCCGTTACACCAATCCAAGACGGCTGGGGGAGTTCATAGCCCGCGGGCGGCACCACTTCGGATGGCTTTCGGGCAACGACGCCAGTGCACAGCACGTTGCGCTCTGCGAGCAGTACGTGCGCGTCTACGGAGCCTCTGGCGGCGCAATGCGGAACGTGATTCAGTTACGAGATTCGCGGATTGAGAGCGTGGTCGATTGGGCGGCCCGGTTCGACTTCCCCGTCCCGTTCTCGCAGGCCCGTGGCGATTTCGTCGTCGCACAAGTTAAGACGCGCCGAGACAGCATCGCCGCGGCGATTGGAGCCTGAGATGGAGCATTGGATCGAGCATATCGGGGAGCCCAGGAGGCTTATCCTGGCTTGGCAGGCTCCTGTCGAACAGAAGGACCGCGTGCGCTGGGCCGTTGGCGAATTGAGCCGGGCGGCGTCAGGCGGCCAGTTCCGCTACTTCGATGGGGCGGAATTCACCGAGCTGAACGGCGGGCGCACGCCCGACGACCTGCGCGCCTGCGGCTATTTCGGCTACCCGGCCTTCGACGTCGCCGAGAAGGGCGTGTTCGCCAGCGGCGTGATGGACGCCTTCATGCGACGCTTGCCGCCGCGCGGGCGCTCGGACTTCTCGCGCTATCTCGAGCACTTCCGCGTGCAGCCTTCGTCGAGCTTCAGCGACTTCGCCCTGCTCGGCCTGACCGAGGCGCGCCTGCCTGGCGACGGTTTCTCGCTGATCGACCCGCTCGACGCCGACGAGGTCGAGCGTGACCTGGTGTTCGAGATCGCCGGCCATCGACACAACGTCGGATGCCGCGAGCGGCTCATCGAGGGCCGGGCGCTCGATCTCGTCCCCGATCCCGGCAATGAGCACGACGCCAACGCCATCCGCCTAGAGGCCGACGGCGAGCTCATCGGACACGTCAACCGCCTGCAGGCTTCTGTTGTCGGGCAGTGGCTGCGGTCGCGCCAAGTGCAGGCTTGGCTTTTGCGGTTGAATGGCACGCCCGAAAAGCCTCGTGCCTTCGCCTTCCTTCGGGTTCGGCCGCTCCAAGGCCAGAAGGCCGCCTAGCGCTGGCGGATCGAGTCGCCTAACGGCGCACGGTCCGGAAAGTCACAGAGTAGCGCAGGGCCTCGACCTCGGGGATGCTATGCTCCCAGTCGCTGCGCGCGGGGCCGCTCATCAGGTATGCCGAGCGGGGGGCGGCGATGATCGAGGCCCGGTCCCACTTGTCGCCGGTCTTGCGGCGTAGCCGGAACGTGCAGGGCGAGACCAGCGAGACACCGGCGATCGCCACCGCCGGCGGTCGGTCGCGATGCCAGCCGATCCCGGCGCCGGGCGAGTATTCGGTAACCAGCGCGTGGCGGAACGTCTCGCGCGCAAGGCCCGTGAAGGCGGCGACCTTGTCGAGCAGGGGCAAGAGGATCTCGGGGATTGGCTCGCCTGTCTCGGCCATCCTGCCCTCGGCGTCTTGGCGCCATCCAAATCCCGCGATGCGGCGATTGCCGAAATAGCCCAAGTGCTCGTAGGGCTTGAACGGCAAGTCCTGGAAGCTGGCGACCAAGTCCCGCTCTTCGTCCGGCGTGACCAAGTCGGCCTGGTAGCGGAAGCCCTCGGGCATTGGTCGACGCGGCGCGAGCGTCAGGTCAAAGAGGCTGGGTTGCGCCGGGTGGTTGGCCAGGCTCACAGGCCGACCTCCTCAGGCAGGACGCCCGCGTCGAGCAGCATCATCACCACGTGGGCGCGCTGGGCCTCCGGCGTTTCGGCATGGTCGTCGCGGTAGCCGCCCTTCATCAGGCGAACGATCGGGCGATGGCCGCCGCAGCCGCGCTGCGGACAGAAGACGCTCGCCTGGGACCGGGCCAGCGTCCAAGCCAGCCGCCTGCGCAGTCTCCGGCCAAGGAAGTCCTGGCGCGCCCAGGTCCGCTCCATGCCGCAGTACTGGCATTGGAAGCGGACATCCAGGCCCTGGGCCAGGCAGTCGACCAGCCGCGTGTCCGCCACGGCGGCCGGAAGCTGCGCGGCCTTGCGCCGGTCGCTTTCGCTGGGCTCAGGCATCGCGGCTGGCGGTTGCGCCGGCACCCACGGTGAAGAAGCTCCGCTGGCGCGTGAAGAACTCGGCGGCGACGTCCATCGCCGCGATGATCACGAACATCATGTGATACTCGGGACTGGAGGGGCGCAGGTTGCGCAATTGGTCGATGCAGGCTTGGCGGGCCGGGCGAAGGCCTTCGAAAAAGGCGATCGGGTCGCGCAGGCCAGAGCGGCTATGTCGCTGGGTCATGGCCGCCTCAATCGTAAAGTTCTGCGGCTGAACGGACCTTCAGTCCGCTTGTCCCCGGTTCGCCCGGCCAGACCTCGAACCAGGCTTGGCGTCCGCCGCACCGGCAACGCAGCCGGCCTGAAAAGTCCTGTAGCGCCTGGAAGCCCAGGCCCCGGTCCATCCAGGCGCGTGCGTCGAACTCGGCGCGCTCACCGCAAGGACACAGTGTTTCGATGTGCTGACCAGGAGCCATGGCCTCGGCCAGGGTGAACCCTGCGGCGCCTTCCGGGACGAAGAGAGGCCGTGGAGGCGCGTGTACAGGCGCGCGCAAGTGGGCGCGTTGTTCAGTCATGGGAGGGCTCCAGATGTTCCCTTATTGTTCTCATTTCGGGCTTGGTCGAGTCAAGGCGGCTTGGAGGCAGCGGCGATGTGACGCTTCCCGCGCCCCGCGAGCCTATTGTCCGTATGTGGCCAATTCGCCCGGCCTTTGCCACCCAACTGGCCACATACGGACAGTGGCCGCTGGCTAGCTCCACACTTGATTGAGAACCTGGGCGGCAAGGGCTGCCTTGTCCTGGGGCAGGAAGCGGCCGTAGTGCTCGGCGATCGTGTCCGGTGTGTCCTGGATCGCATAGCTTGCCTGCTCGTAAGAGCCGGTCTGCTTGAGCACGTGCGTCGCCAAGACGTCGCGGACATTGTGCGGTCCATGCGGTAGCAGGCCCTCGATGGCGCCGCGGCCCGTGTAGGGATTGAAAATCCCATACCGCTGGATGGCCAGGCGCCAGGCCTCGTAGAAGGTGTTCTGGTCGTACTCGGCGTCCTTGCTCCTGGCCTTCATCGTCTTGACGAAGAAGACCCCCGGATCGGGTGCGCCCCTCAGGAGAAGGTGCCGATCGCGCGCGATGTAGGCGTCGATCTCCGCGTAGAGGCCACCAAGGTCGGGTAGCGCCAGGCGGAAGGGGTTCTTGCGGAAGTAGGATGAGCCGGCGTTCTTGAAGGCCGCTGCCGGGATGAGGACCTCCCAGGCCTGGTCGCGCCCGTTCCACCGCAGCTCCCCGCGCTTCAGCGCCTCCAGCTGTCGCTCGCTGGTCGGAATCCCCTCCCGCGCGCAGACCAGGAGCTGGCGCAGGTTCTTCTGGCGCAGCCCGAGGTGCAGGCCCAGGCGCAGCATCAGGAAGGCGCGTGTCGCCTCGGCCGCCGCCGTGGGATAGAGCCGACCGTCAGGCCGGCGGCGGAGCACCTCCTCGGTGATCTTGCGGTACTCGCCCACGGGACTGTCGGCTTCCAGGATCGGCAGGATGGGCTCGAACGGATCTCGGTGGATCCGCGCGACCCTGGCGACCTCCTTGGCGCGCAGCAACAGATGATGGTGCTGGGCGTCGCAGGTCCGGTCCCAGTCCTCGGAAGCCGCGCGCACATCACCGGCGGTCACCAACCCCTCGATCGGGCGCAGGCGCTCGGCCAGGCGAGGCGTCTGCCGCAGCCATCCGGTCTCGCGCCGGCTCAGCGAGGCGCCGACCGTCAGCATCTCGGTCTCCCACTGGGTGAAGAAGCCGCGGCGTCCTTCGCGCCAATTGAGATACCAGTCCCAGACCGCGGGAAAGACGAGCAGGCCGAAACTGACGGTGTCGACCGGGGCGCCGTATCCTCGCACCGCGCCCTCGGGGCAGGCGGCGAGCGCGCCCAGCATGAGGCCCAGATGCTCCATCTTCTGCGCGGCGGTCTCGCTGTTCCAGACGCCGTTGCGCCGGCGGCCCCGTGAGGTGAGCGTAGCGGTCTTGAAGGCCAGAAGATCGCCGGCTTCCTCGTCGAGCTGGGCGGGTGCGGGCGCAGCGCCCAGCGGGCGGCCGATGCGCCGGAGACCAGGATCGCCAAGGCGCTCCTCCAGCGGTAAGCCCGCCGCCAATTCGATGACGCCGCCCTGGCCTGAGAATTGGAAGGCGAACCGCTGCTTCATCGCTTCGGACTGGTAGCGCCGGTAGTCGGTGTGGCCGGACAGGATCACCGACCGTACCCAGGCTTCGATCTCCTGGCGCTTCGGGAGTGACAACTGGGCGAAGTCGTCGGGCAGGTGCCAGGCCATCCGACGCCGCTCGGACATTGGCAGCGGCAAGCAGGCCTCGGTGGTTATGTAGCGGCCTGGATGAGGGAGCTTGTCCCGGAAATAGCCGGGCGGCAGTCTCCAGCGGCGTTCAAGCGCGGCCAGGATGCGCAGCGACGCTGCGCCGCGCGGGGCCTTGGCGCCCCGCCGCCAAGCCGTGAACGTGGTCGTTTCGATCGTTTCGCCGCGTTCGCACACCGCCCGCCGCAGGCCGTAACCAGTGTCGCCGTGCCGGCGCATGTGCAGGTCCAGCGCCTGGCTGAAGGTCGGCGGGTCCTCCCATTCGTCCCACAGCGCCTTCGGGTAGGCGACGACGGGGCGCGCCGGATATCCGGTTTTACGCTTCTGCGGTTTTACGCCTTCACTTGTCTGGCCGGCACTTGGTTGGCTGGAGGCACGCTTTTGGGCCGCCTTGCGCGGCGGCTTTGATTTGTTGGTCATTTCACTGGGATCACGCGCGGAACGGTTCGTCCGCCGCGGCTTGACGCGCCAACAGGCCAATTTCCCTGGCGTGTGCGAGAGGCTTTCGCCAGCCGCTTTCGCGCCTGGCTTCGCCCAGGGCCGGAGAGCAGCCGGCGGTCACGCTCGGTCCCGCGGCTTTCGCCGCTCCCTCGGGCGCGACGCCTGGCGGGCGCCTTTGGGCGCCGCCGGCCGCTCGACGCCGCCTCCCGCCCGCGCCATGCGCGGGCTCCTGTGCAGGCTTCATTGTCATGAGCGCCCGCCCTGCGGGCGCGCGGTACTTGGGGCTCCGCCCCCGGCGCACTTCGGATCGGCTTCCGCCCAGCTTCGGGCGCGACCCTCCGCCTCGCCAGATCGTGCCCCAACGCCCTGCAGCCGGGTCCCCGCGAAGCCGCCCCTCCGTTTGCACCCCCGGTCTCGCCGACGGGCAAGGCCGCAGGCGCGCCTTGCGCCTGCGACCAGCCCCAAGGAGGCAGACATGACCATCCAAGCCCAGCCCGCTCAAACCGCCAGCAAGGCCGAGCGGCCCGTGATCCAGACCGGCGAGGTGCGTGAAATCGCCCTCAACAAGCTGAAGGCCTCGCCCAAGAACGTGCGGCGCGTCAGCCACAGCGCCCAGGACATCGAGGCCCGCGCGGCCAGCATCCGCTACAAGGGCCTGCTCCAGCCCCTGGTGGTCGAGCCGGAAGTGAAGGAGAGCGGCGAGGCCAGCGGCTACTACCTCGTCACCATCGGCGAAGGCCGCCGTCAGGCTCTTCGGCTGCTGGCAAAGCGCAAGCTGCTGGGGAAGGCGCAGCCGGTGCGGTGCGTGATCGATACGATCAACGACCCTGGCGAGATTTCCCTCGATGAAAACACCTCGCGCCGCGACATGCACCCGGCCGACCAGTTCGAGGCCTGGAAGGAGCTTGCCGAACGCAAGGGCTACAGCGCCGAAGAGATCGCGGCGCGGTCGGGCGTCTCGCCGCAGATCGTCCGCCAACGCCTGCGCATGGGCGCCGTCGCCCCCGCCCTGCTCGACCTCTACCGCGAGGGCGGCCTGACCCTGGACCAGATCATGGCTTTCGCGGTGAGCCCGGACGCCGATCGGCAGATGCAGGTCTACGCCCAGTTGGCGCCGCACCAGCGCCAGACCTACACCATCCGCCGCGCCATGACCCAGGCCAAGGTGGCGGCCGACGACCCGCGCGCCGTCTATGTGGGCGTTGACGCCTATGTCGCGGCGGGCGGTCCCCTGCTCGTCGATCTCTTCACGGAGGCGGGCGAGGGCTGGCTGGAAGATGTCGGCTTGCTCGACAGGCTGGTGGCCGAAAAGCTCCAGGCCGAAGCCGTCGCCCTGCGCGAGGCCGAGGGCTGGAAGTGGACCGCCGCGTACCTGTCCTACCCCAACGATCACGGCTGCGGTCGCATCTGGGAGCGCGCTCTGCCGCGTCTGCCGGAAGAAGAGGCCCAGCGCGCTAGCCTCTATGCCGAGCGCGATGGGCTGATCGAGCGCTACCCCGACCTCGCCGACCTGCCCGAAGACGCCGAGGCGCGGCTCGGCGAGATCGACCAGGACCTCGACGCCCTGGCTGACGACTTCGGCTTCGCTCCGGTCGAGAAAGCCCGGGCGGGCGCCTTCGTGGTCCTAGGCTATGACGGCGAGACGCGGATCGAACGCGGCTACGTTCGGCCCGAGGACGAGCCGACCGTCGAAGCCGAGCCGCAGGCTGAGGCTGAGGCCGACGCCGACGCGGACGGCGAAGCCCAGGCGCGGGATGGCGACGACGACGCGGAAGGCGGGGACGAGGACGACGCGTCCAGCGGGTTCGAGGAGCCGTTGGGCGAGGCCAACGCGCCGATCTCGCCGCGCATCCGCGCCGACCTCACCGCCCATCGCAGCACCGCCCTGCGTCACGCCCTGGCGCAGGAGCCCGACTTGGCGCTCGTCGCCGTGACCCACGCCCTGCTGCTGCGGGTCTTCCGGGGGGCGGGCGGATACGCCTCGTGCCTGGACGTGCGGCTGGCCTCGCGCAACCTCGCCGCCGATGGCGAGGGGATCGAGGACAGCCCCGCCGCCCGCGCCAATGCCGAGCGTCACGCGGCCTGGGCGCGGCAGATGCCCTACGATCCGGAGGCCTATTGGGACTTCGTGGTCGGGCTCGACGCCGACAGCCGCATGAGCCTCATGGCCCACTGCGTGAGCCTTTCGCTCGACGCGGTGCGCGGCTGGGACAACCGGCCGATGGCGTGGAAGCACGCCGACCGGCTGGCCAGCGCCCTTGATCTGGACATGAGCGACTGGTGGACCCCGACCGCCGACCGCTACCTCGGGGCGGTCACCAAGGGCCAAATCCTCGACGCGGTGACCGAAGGGGTCTCGCCCGAGGCGGCCGGGCGTCTGACCGGCCTGCGTAAGGCTGAGATGATCGAGGCGGCCGAGCCGCAGCTGGTCGGCGCGCGGTGGCTCCCGGCTTGCTTGCGGACGCCGGGGCGCCCGCTGCCCTGGGTGAAGGCGGCTGAGGTGGAGGAAGCGGCGGGGACCGAGGCGCCTGAAGCCGAGGCCGAGGGCGAGGCGCAGAGCGCGGCGGCCTAGACGCGGCGTGGGGCGGGCGAAAGGCCCGCCCCACCGGGCTATGTTCCGAGGCGCGGTCGATCTCAGCGGGATTGGCCGCGTCTTCGTTTCGGCCTTTCGGCCGATGCGGCGACGGTTGAGATTTCGCGACGGGCGGGACGCCCCTTTCGGGGCGTCCTTGGACGTCATCGGCCTTGGGGGGCTACACGACCAGACCAGGCTGTGGACGCCGTCGATGACGACCAGGGCGGCGTTGACCGGCTCGCCATCGCCGATGTCGGCCAGCGTCACCGACAAGGCCGCGTCATCGCCCTCGTCGATCGTCCTCCACGCCGCCCCCAGGTCCGTCTGTCCTGCATAGATCCGGTCGCCGAGCCCGCGCGCCAGTCTTCTCGTCGGGCCGGACCCGGATGGCCTTGGCGTTGAGGGCGAGGGCGCGGACGTCGCCCGAGCCCAAACCGCCACCATTGGCGGCGAAGGACCGATCTTGCCTTGAACTCTTCCGGCTGTCTTCGGGGCGCGTCCATCCGCGATCTCTCATGGCCCGATCTGACCGGGGCCGGAGGCCCGGCAACCTCGTGCGCCGACTTTCTTCCCCTGGCGGCGCGCCGCCATTCCTCGCGAGGCAAGAAACTCGCCGCCTTCGGTCCTTCGGCAAGCCTGCGGGCGCGCAAGGCGCTGCCGATCCTCCTGTCGCCCCCAGTCGTGGGATCGCCATCGAGGTCGCGATGGTCGCGGCCCGAAGACAGAAGGAAGACTTCAATGGCTACGATCGGCACCTTCACCGCCAACGCCAACGGTTCGTTCTCGGGCGCCATCCGCACCCTCACCCTCAACGTCAAGAGCGTCCAGATCCGCCCCTGCGAGAAGACCGGCGAGCGCGGACCCGACTACCGGGTCTATGCCGGACAGACGGACCTGGGCGCGGCGTGGAAGAAGATCAGCAAGGACAACAACGAGTACCTGTCGGTGAAGCTGGACGACATCAGCTTCGGCGAACCGGTCAACGCCGCCCTAGTGGTCATCGACGGCGTTCACAGCCTGGTCTGGTCGCGCAGCACCCCCAAGGCCGACTGACGTCCACGGGGCGCCCCGAGAGGGGCGCCCCGCCCGCCGCGAGACCTCAGCCGTCGCCGCCCAGAGGGTCCGGGAGGAAGGCCCGCACGACGGCCAGCACCTTGCGGCGCATGGCCGGCGATAGCCGCGCCATGGCCAGGGCCATCTGCGCGCCTTCGGCGCTGGCCATCAGAACCGCGAAGGCGTCCGGTCCGTCCGATGCCGGGCCGGTCGGCTCCAGGCCTTCGAAGAACCAGGCGACCGGCCGTCCCAGAAATCCGCAAAGCCGGAAAAGCGTGGAGGCGGATATCCGGTTTGTTCCGCGCTCGTATTTCTGGATTTGCTGAGCGCTGACCCCGATCGCCTGGCCCAGGTCATCTTGCGTGCGCTCGCGCGCCGTGCGGGCCAGGCGAAGGCGAGCGCCGACATGGACGTCGACGGGATGCGGGGCAGGGGACGATGTCAACGGGGACTCCGGGACTGCGACGGCCAGCGCCGTCGGGGTCCATTGACGCGCCAGCCCGCCCTCATCCCTGGTTCAGGCCGCGCGAGACGACACGCCGTCTACGCCATCGTTCGCCAGCGCCTGTCTTTGCCGCACGCGAGGCGGTGGCCCCTTGAGGTCGGACCGCGCGCCCAACATCGTCGCGCGGTCGCCCCGAGCCGGTCGGGCGCGTTGCGCTCCCAGCCCGGAGCGACGCGGCGGCGCGAAGCCTCCCCCCACCTCGCTTCGCGCCGTCGCCACCTGCCAAAAAGGAGGTCCCATGACGACCATCGGCTACTTCCGGCGTGACGGCGAAACCTTCGTCGGCCGCCTTTCCACCCTGCAGATCGATGCGGCCGTGAAGCTGGTCCCGATCGAAAAGATCTCGCCGCGCGCGCCGGCCTTTCGCGCCTTCGTCGGCGACAACGAATGCGGCGCGGCCTGGCGGCCGCTCGATCCGGCCAGCGGGGCCATCCTCAATGTCGAGCTGGACGATCCGACCTGGACCGAGCCGGTCAACGCCAGGCTGATGGCCGGCGAGGAGCCTCACCCGCTGGTCTGGATCCGGCAGAAGCCCGACCGTCCCGCCGACAAACCGGCCGAAGACGTCAGATCGCGCGCGCCCACCTGACGCCCTTCCCCTGACGCTGGATCGGGCGATGCCGCCAGCGCATCGCCCGATCCGGGTTCGACGCCGTCCCCTGCCTGACGATTTCCATTAGGATCGCTGGCGGGATGGGGGCGATCATGACCGACAGCGACCTGCGCGACACGCCGATCCGCGACCGCGAGGTCACCGCTTACGACCACGCCCACCTTCAGGCCTATCTGCGCCTGCTGGACGCGGCCGCCGCCCACGCCGACTGGCGCGAGGCGGCGGCGCTCGTTCTGGGACTCGACGTCACCGCCGACGTCGAGCGGGCGCGGCGCATGCACGACGTCCACCTCGAGCGCGCCCGCTGGATGGCTCAGGCCGGCTATCGCGACCTTCTTCAGGGGCGGCCCGCGGGGTGATGCCGCGGCGGCATCGGGCGTTCACACGCCCGAGGCTTCCCGCTGACTCCGTGCACGGAAAAAACCGATCCGCCGCTCAATTTTAGAGCGAGCCTCGTCGGAGGTTCTTCATGTCGCCAGACGCCTCACGGTGGCGGTCCGCGGACGCTTACGACTATCTCGACGATCTCCCGGCGGCCGATCTGGCCTGGGAATATCTTCGTCGCAATCCAGACTACCAGAACGATTTCGAGACGGCGAGCCAGGGGCGCGACGAAGACCGCATGAGCCAACGCTGGGGGTTGCGATTTCCCGGTCGATCCTTCGCTTGACGCCAATCGCGCCCAGGTCTGGTGGCGACCCGAGGTCGACGCCGAACTGATCGCGTTGCAGCCCGCCCCAACCCAGGTCGGCGCCCGTCTGCACAGTCCGGCCGTTCGCGCGCCGGGCGAGGCCTGGTGGTCGCTGGGCGCTGGCCGTGACAAGATCCGCCTGGCCCTGCTCGCCCACGTCGCCGAGCCAGGCCAGCCCCTGGCCGCCGTCGTGCCGCTCGATGCGACCGCGCCGGCCCGCCTTCGCGCCCTGACCCGCCTCTGGCGACATCTGGAGGGCGCGCCCCCGCCGCCCGACCCAATCACCGCCCAGCGCCGCCGACGCTTCAAGGCCATGTTGCGCGCCCTGGATGCGAGGGCCTGCGGGGTCGTTCACCGCGAGATTGCCGGGGCGCTGTGGGGCGCCGCCCGCGTCGGCGCCGAGCCCTGGAAGACCTCGGCCCTGCGCGACGCCACCTTGCGCCTGGTGCGTGACGGCGGGGCCATGGTGCGCGGCGGCTATGTCACCCTGCTCGGCGCGCCACAGTCCTAGGGCGCCCAGGTCTGGCCCGTTGTCTGGCCTGTTGTCTGGCCCGTGTCTGGGTCAGTTCGGATCATTGAGCCGGCGCTCAAGATCGAACACCGCCTCGCAAGTCTGTGTGTCCGAAATCTGCATACAAATTTCGGACGTGGATTGGCTCGGGATCGCCATCAACGCCGGCAGGAGGGGTGCGAAAACCGACCCGCCGCCTTCGCACTCCCTGCCCCGGCCGTCGTTTCGCCAGCCTTCCCCGGTCCGCGCCGGGCCATCCGGCCCCGCGCCACGAGACCAGGGAAACCGCCAATGAACGCTTCGCCGACCGGCAGCGCGCCACGGTTCGTGCGCACCCAGCAAGCCGCCGCCTATCTGGGCCTGTCCCACCGGACCCTGGAAAAGCATCGCACCTACGGCACCGGACCGGCTTACCGGAAACTGGGCGGGCGCGTGCTCTACGCCATCGACGACCTGCAGGCCTGGGCCGATCGCGGCGCACGCCTCTCGACCACCGACCCCGGCGTCGGCGAGGTCCTGCCGGCCAAGCGCCATGCCGCCCTGGCCGACGCGGGGCGGCCCTGATCATGGCGCGGCAACCCCTGTTCCAGCCGGCGGCGAGCGAGCGCCTGGACCCCTTCGTGGTCGTGACCGGCGACGCCAGCCCCCGCGACCAGCGCGACCTGATGGAGCGACCGTTCTTCTCGCTGTCGAAGTCGCGCCGCATCCGGCCGATCCTGTATCGGGCCGGCGACGTCGAGGTGCAGGTCCACGGCCTGGCCGAGCACGGCATGGCCACAATCTGGGACGCCGACGTGCTGATCTGGGCCGCCTCGCAGATCGTCGATGCGGAAAACCACGGGCTTCGCACCTCCCGCCGCCTGCGCTTTACGCCCTATCAGCTGCTGACCGGCGTGGGGCGCGCGACCGGCGCCACCGAATACCGCCTGTTCAAGGCCGCCCTGCGTCGGCTGCAGTCGACCGTGGTGGCCACCACCATCCGCCAGGGCGAGCAATGGCGGCGCCAGCAGTTCTCCTGGATCAACGAATGGGAGGAACGCAGCGGCCGGGGCGGCCGCGTCGAGGGCGTCGAGATCGTCCTGCCCGAATGGTTCTATCGCGGCGTGGTCGACCGCTCGCTCGTGCTCAGCATCGACCCGCACTATTTCCGCCTGACCGGCGGCATCGAGCGCTGGCTCTACCGGGTGGCGCGCAAGCACGCCGGCCGCCAGCCCGGCGGCTGGGTCTTCGAGCTGCCCCACCTGCACCACAAGTCCGGGAGCCTGGCCCGCCCCTCCGACTTCGCGCTCGACATCCGCCGCATCGTCCAGCGCCAGCCCTTGCCGGGCTATCGCCTCATGCTCGACCGCCTCCAGGGCCAGGAGCGCCTGCGCATCCTGCCCAGGGTGGTCGAGATCGCGCTCGATCGGCTGGGGGATCGACCGCTGGAGGGGCCCGGGGATGGTCCCGGGGACAAGCCTGTGGACGGGCTCGTGACATCGGGCGCGGCGGCTATCGGGATATCGGGCGCGGGCCTATCGGGACATCAGGCGCGCCAAGGCGCGTCAAACCGTTGCGGCGCAAGCGGTCGCGGCGCGCCTAACTTGGACTCTAACTCAGAGTCTAACTTTCTGGAGGCGCGGGCCTTCGGCGCAGGGCCGGCCCGATGATCGTGGCCTTCCTCAATCAGAAGGGCGGGGTCGGCAAGACCACCCTGGCCCTCAACCTCGCCGCCCTCTGGGCCGGGCAAGGCCGCCGGGTCACGGTGCTGGACGCCGACCCTCAGGCCTCGGCCCTCGATTGGGCGCAGGCCCGCAGCCAGGCCGGCCTGCCGCGCGCCTTCGGGGTCGTGGGCCTGCCTCGCGAGACCCTGCACCACGAAGCGCCCGACCTGGCACGAGCGGCCGACCACCTGATCATCGACGGCCCGCCCCGCGTCGCGCCGCTCCTGCGCTCGGCTCTCCTGGCCGCCGACCTCGTCGTCGTGCCCGTCCAGCCTTCGCCGCTCGATGGCTGGGCCTCGGCCGAGATGCTGCGCCTGCTCGACGAGGCCAGGGTCTATCGGCCGACCTTGCGCGCCCGCTTCCTGCTTAATCGCCGCGCCGCGCGCACGATCATCGCCCGGCAAACCCAGGAGGCGCTTGCCGCCCAGGACACCGGCGCCCTGCGCTGCACCGTCGGCCAACGGGTGCTGTTCGCCCAGGCCATGGCCGGCGGGCAGACGGTCGCCGAACTGGAGCCCGAAGGCCCTGCGGCGCGGGAAATCGCCGCCGTCGGGGCTGAGATCGCGGCGCTGCAGCGATGAGCGGCAAACCGTTCGCCGCTCGACCCACCGGGGCCGAGGCCTGGGTGCGCGCAGCGCCGGCCGAGGAGCCTGCCGCTCGCCAGAACCCGTTCACCGCGCGGCTGACCATCGATGTCACCCCCGCCAGCCGCGGGCGGATCAAGATCGCCGCCTTCGCGCGCGGCCAGACCGTCGCCGAGATGGTCCGCGCCCTGCTCGACCGCGAGTTTCCGGAGACGCCCGCATGAGCGCCGCTTCTGAAACCGAGGTCGATCTCGTCTGGTGGCGCTGCCGCGTCGAGGAGTGGCTGCGCTTTGGCCAGCCGGCCGAGGAGATCCTGCACGACCGGCGCCGTCGCACCCTGGTGTTCGCACCGGGCGCGGTGTTCGCCCGCGTGCGCTGGACCGGCGGCGACTACGGCACGACCGCCTCGGCGCTCGAAGTGCTGCGCGCGCCGGCCCCGGGCGAGCCTTGCGTCACCCTGCCGGGGGTGCGCCCCGGCGGCGAGCCGCTGGTGCTGCTCGGCGGCTGGACGCGCGTGCAGCGCGGTCTGGCGGCAATCGACGCCGTCGAGGCGGCCGGCTTCGCCCCGCACGCCATCGCGCCCGATCACTGGCGCCACGTCCACAACCGCCTGGTCGCCGGCCTGGCGCCGCGCCCCTACGATGCGCGGCGCCATCGCGCCTGGCGCCTGCGCGCGCGGGTGTCGTCATGAGGCGCCTTGTTCTCGCCGCCGGCTTTCTGGCCTGCCTGGCCCTGGGCGTCGCGCCACGGCCGCGCCTGCTGCTCAACACGACCGCCAGTGTTCCGGTCGGCCTCTATCGGTTGTCGCCGGCCGGTTCGCCGCGCGTGGGCGACCTGGTCGTCTTGACGCCTGATCCGCCGCTCGCCGCCTTCCTGGCCGATGGCGGCTGGCTGCCGCGTGGCGTGCCCTTGATCAAGCCGGTGGCCGCCGCCGCCGGCCAATCGGTCTGCCGCATCGGCCTGGCGGTGACGATCGACGGCCGCAAGGTCGCGCGCGCCCTGAGCCGCGATGGCCAGGGGCGGCCACTCCCCTTTTGGAGCGGGTGTCGCGTGCTCGATCCCGGCGAGGTCTTCCTGCTGGCCCCGGCCTTGGGAAGCCTCGATGGCCGGTACTTCGGGGTCACGGACGGCGGGCAGGTTGTGGCGCGCGCCCATCCGCTGCTCATCGCCGGCGCGGGACGCCGGCGATGAGGCGCCTGATCCTGATCGTCGCCCTCCTGCTGGCGGCGGGTCCGGCCCAGGCCCTGGCCCAGGCCCAGGCGCAGGTCCGTGTCCATGTGGAGATCGCCGCCGCCCGCTTCGGCCTGCCCGTCGAGCTGATCGAGGCCGTCATCGCCGCCGAAAGCGGGGGCCAGACGCGCGCCGTCTCCTCCGCCGGCGCCATGGGTCTGATGCAACTGATGCCGGGCACGTGGGCGAACCTGCGCCTTCGCCTCGGGCTCGGGGCCGATCCCTTCGACCCAGCCGACAACATCCTGGCCGGCGCGGCCTATCTGCGGCAGCTGCGCGACCGATATGGCGCTCCGGGATATCTCGCCGCCTACAACGCGGGGCCTGGACGCTACGAGGCCAGTCTGGCGGGGCGACCCCTGCCGCTGGAGACGCGCGGCTATGTGGCGCGGATCGTCGGCCGGATGGATCCGATCGGGCGGGCGGAGGTCGATTGGCGGGCCATGGGTCTCTTCCCGCCGAGCTGGTCGCAAGCCTTGGGCGGGAGGGTGGCGGACGCGATGGCGAGACCTTCGGGACCGGCTCCGAGCGGCGATGGCCAGGGCCTGTTCGTGATCCGGCAGGGCCAAGCGCGATGAGCCATCAGGCGAAGCGGGGCGTGTTTCAGCGAAAGCGTATGCGTCCGGCCGCTGCACGTCCGTCAGGTGTTGACGTGATTTCCGCTCTTCCAGGCCCAGGGCAGCAGCTCGTCGAGGCGGTTGACGGGGTGCCCATCGACCATGAGCTCCAGCACATCGCGCA
>Ga0255334_1000224_pt1 | contig 56342 bp, 51 predicted proteins | sample EtOH5_35cm_T3_12_FD_202080 | JGI IMG/M metagenome (GOLD analysis project Ga0255334, IMG submission 202080) | Sandy soil microbial communities from University of British Columbia, Vancouver, Canada - EtOH5_35cm_T3_129 | ecosystem: Engineered > Artificial ecosystem > Sand microcosm > Unclassified ...
CGAACCCATGGCGCGACCGCCCGAGACGACGATCTTGGCCGCGGCCAGTTCCGGACGGTCCGACTTGACCATCTCTTCGCTGACGAAGCGGGTCTTGGCCGCATCGGCGCCGCCAACCGTTTCGACCGAGGCGCTGCCGCCTTCCGCCGCCGCCGCGAAGGCGGTCGGACGGACGGTGATGACCTTCTTGGCGTCCGACGACTGGACGGTCTCCAGCGCGTTGCCGGCGTAGATCGGGCGCGTGAAGGTGTCGGCCGAGACGACCTCGACGATGTCCGAGATCGGGGCCACGTCCAGCTTGGCCGCGACGCGCGGGGCGAAGTTCTTGCCGCCCGAGGTGGCCGGAACCAGGATCGCGTCGTAATTGCCGGCCAGCGCCAGGACGGCGTCGGCCTGGGCTTCGGCGATGCCGTGACCGAGGGCGTCGCTCTCGGCCAGCAGCACCTTGCGGACGCCGGCGATCTTGGCCGCTTGGTCGGCCACGCCCTTGGCGCCCTTGCCCAGGACCAGGACGTCGACGTCGCCCGAGATCTTCAGAGCGGCGGTGACGGTCTTGTGGGTGGCGTCGCGCAGGTGCGCGTTGTCGTTATCGGCGACGACGAGAACAGCCATTACAGCACCCCCGCGGTGTTAAGCTTGGAAACCAGATCGGCGGCGGTCTCGACCTTGATGCCGGCCGAGCGCTTGGCCGGCTCGGCGACCTTGATCACCTTCAGGCGCGGCGCGATGTCGACGCCGTAGTCGGCGACCGTCTTGCTGACGATCTCCTTCTTCTTGGCCTTCATGATGTTGGGCAGAGACGCATAGCGCGGCTCGTTCAGGCGAAGGTCGGCGGTGATGATCGCCGGCAGGTCGACGTCGAGGACCTGCAGGCCGCCGTCGACTTCGCGGGTGACCTTGGCGGTCGAGCCCGAGACTTCCACCGCCGAGGCGTAGGTCGCCTGCGGCCAGCCCAGCAGGGCCGACAGCATCTGGCCGACGGCGTTGTTGTCGCCGTCGATCGCCTGCTTGCCCATCAGGACCAGGTTGGGGTTCTCTTCAGCCACGACGGCCGCCAGCAGCTTGGCCACGGCCAGCGGCTCGGGATCGGCGTCGGTGGTGATCAGGATCCCGCGGTCGCCGCCCATGGCCAGCGCCGTGCGGATCGTCTCCTGGGCTTGCGCCGGACCGATGCTGACGATGACGACCTCGGTCGCCACGCCCTTCTCCTTGAGACGCACGGCTTCTTCGACCGCGATCTCGCAGAAGGGATTCATCGACATCTTGACGTTCGCAAGGTCGACACCGGTCTGATCCGCCTTTACGCGGGCCTTGACGTTGTAATCGATAACCCGTTTGACCGGGACTAGGACCTTCATCGGTTTCCACCGCCTCCAGGCTGCTTTTTATCCTGCTTGGCCTCCGACTTACCGTTTCGGCGCCGCAATGCAAGTTTCCCTTTGCGTAAGCGTAACGCATTAGGTCGGGCAGGGTTCAAACAGTTGTACGATTTCCGGCGCTTCGCTGCCCGATGACGCCGCCGCCGCCAATTCCCTTACGCACGGAAAGACGGTAAGGGGCGCCCATGAACAAGACTCTCACTCGCCTGAAGTACATCTTCCTGGGCCTGTTCGTGCTGCTGAGCGGCGCCGCCCTGACCTACCACGTCGTGTGGGTATGGCCGAAGGAGAAGTGCGAGAAGCAGGGGCGCCCCTGGGCGGGCAAGTGGATGAAGTGCGGGCGGGTCTATTCGATCGAGACCCTGACGCGCCGCCCGCTGAACGTGCCGCCGATCAACGGCGAGGCGGCGGTTCCGGCTCCCGCGGCTGCTCCGGAAAAGAAGTAGGCTCTACCGCGTCGCGCCCGGCTTCCACAGGACGTCGGCGCGACCCTGATCGTTGCTCCACCGCGCCGCGACGAACAGAAGGTCCGACAGCCGGTTCAGATACTTGATCGCCGGCTTGCCCACGATCTCGCCCTCCATCTCCGACAACGCCACGCAGGTCCGCTCGGCTCGGCGGCAGACGGTGCGCGCCACGTGCAGGGCCGCCGCCGCCGGCGACCCAGCGGGAAGCACGAACGACGTCAAAGGCGCCATCTCGCCGTTCAGCAGGTCGATCTCGCGCTCCAGACGTTCGACCTGGCCGTCGAGGATGCGCAGGGGCTCCCAATCCGGCTTGCCGTGCTGCTCGGGCGTGGCCAGATCCGCGCCCAGGTCGAAAAGGTCGTTCTGGATGCGCTCCAGCATGGCGTCGAGCTGGGGATCGTTCGCCGTGTGCTGGCGAGCCATCCCGATCGCGGCGTTGGTCTCGTCCACCCCGCCATAGGCTTCCACCCGCGCGGAGGCCTTGCTGACCGGCGCGCCGGTGGCCAGCCGCGTCGAGCCGCCGTCGCCCGTGCGGGTATAGATGCGATTGAGCGTGACCATAGGTCGCGGACTCCGGTTCGACGAAGCAGGTTACCTACGCGCCGCTACGCCGCCACCAGAATGCGGCGGCGACCAGCACGATGATGGCGATGAACTGCAGCAGCACGCGCAGGCGCATCAGCTTGTTCGAATAGGAGCGGCCGAAGTCGCCGCCGCGGAACAGGGCGTAAAGCCCGGCGGCCAGAGCGATCAGGACCGCCAGCAGGGCGGCGGGAACGAGGAAATCGAACAGGTGGCTCATGGGCTCGGAGAATAAGGCGTCGCGTCAAGTCGCGCCATAGAGGCCGGAGCCGTAAGGGCGTCCTTAGCGAGGCGTCGCGCGTTCACCCGCTCCCAGGGCGAGGACTTGGTTCGATGACTGTCGTCCGTTGAGCCAATTCGCCGAACCTGTTCGGTGAGTGAATTTGTCGCAGTGACGCTCTGAGAGCGCTCCCATATCTATACCATACGCCTTTGTCCGGCGATTTGAGTTCGCTTTTGCGGTTGCAATAGCCTCCCCCTAGCGTTATTGCGCCCGCTTCCTATTTTTCAGTGTGCGTTCGTTGAACATGATCAACCTCCCCCACCGCGGATCGTTCAACGCCTTTCACTCACCCCAGCGGGGGTAGGAGTTACCTGCAATGGCCCAGAGCGCTCTGCTCTCGACCAACGCTGCGCTCTCCGCGTCCGATCGCGAAGAAGCCATGGCCGAAGTCCGCCAACTGATCACCGACCTGCGCGACGCCGCACAGGATGGCCGTCAGCTGGCCCGCCGTTACGCCGACGTCCTTCAGAACGTCGTCGATGAGTACTGCATTGAGTTCGAGAAGCGCGCTGAAGCCGCTCTCGCCCGCCTGGAGGCCGCCGCATGAGCTTTGTGTCCGTTAACATCGAGTCCGCCACCGACTCTCCGGTGAAGCTGACCCGCCGGGCCCTGGCCAAGCAGCGCACCCGCGAACGGGTCCTGGCCGCCGCCCGCAGTCTGTTCAGCGAGCGCGGCTATGAAGGCGCGACGATCAGGGATATCGCCCAGGTCGCCGGCATGTCGACCGGCGCCGTGTTCGCCAGCTTCGCCGACAAGTCGGAGCTGTTCGAAGAGATCCTGACCGCCGACTACGAGGTCATCTACGCCCAGATGATCCAGGCCTCGCGCAACGCCAAGACGGTCGACGAAGCCCTGCTGGGCCTGTTCGGCGTCGCCTACGGCTTCCACGTCGAGCAACTGCCGCTGCTGCGCGCCAGCATCGCGGTGTCCTGGACCCGGTCGGAAGCCGCCGAGCGCCGCGCGCGCGGCGATATCAAGCACCTGTTCCATCTGATCGCCGACGCTCTGCAACGGGCCATCGATCAGGGCCAGTTGAAGAAAGATATCGACGTCAAACTCTTGGCTGAAATGAGCTGGGACGTGTATGTCGCCAACTATCGTCGCGCCGTCTACGACGGTTGGTCGGTGGAAGCTCTGCTGGCGCGGCTTTCGGATCAACTGAAGGTGATCTTCGCGGGCGCTCGCGCCTGACGAACGAAACTGGGCGCTCCGTTCGGGGGAACGGAGCGCCTTTGTCACAGCGACGCTAGCGTGTTCGAGGGGGACGTGCGTGGGCGTAAGAGATGATCAGAAGGCGGCGACCCGGGAACGGGTGCTTGAGGCCGCCAGGGACCTCTTCAATGAGGTCGGCTACGATGAGACGACGATCCGCGCCATTGCTGAGCGCGCGGGGGTCTCCGTCGGGAGCGTGTTCACCACCTTCGCCTCCAAGGCAGAGGTGCTGAGCCATGTGATGAACCACCGGCTGGCCGAGCTCTATGCCGAGCTCGACCGCGTGGCGCCGCTCCTGCGCGGCGGCACCGCCGACAAGCTGTGCTCGATCTTCGCCATCCACTACGAGTTCGAGACCCGGCGGGTGAAGCTGTTCCTGGCTCACATCGCCGCCTCGTACAATCCGAACAACGATCCGGGCGTCACGCCCTACGGCCGCAATCCGCGCCTGTCCCAGATGCTGCTCGACGTCCTGGAAGAGGGCGTGCGCAAGGGCGAGGTGCGGGGCGACCTGGATCTGCGCCTGATCATCGACACCCTGAAGGCCTCGTACGCCTGGAACTACCGGATGGCCGCCGCGGCTGGCGGGAACATGCCGGCGGCCGAGATGTCGGCGGTCATGGACAAGCAGATCGCGGTGATCGCCGAGGGGTGGAAGCCACGATAACGGGGCGCTTTTTGATTTAGATCATCCGGAACAGGGCGTCCGTCTGGGAATTGTTAACGCGCCACCCAGGAGCGTCGGCATGCGCGTCCCGATCTCGTCCGCCGTCTCTTTCGCCCTTCCGCTGATGGTCGCGGTTCTGGCCGCGACGCCGGCCCTGGCTTGTTCGGCGCGGGCGGCTGCGGGAGACACCATCGCCGGGCCGGTGCTCGAGGTTCCCGCCACTGGCGTAATCTGCGTGGCCTTGGGCCCCGAGCCGTCGGACTGGGTGCTGGTGCGCCTGGGCGGCGGCGCATCGATCGACCGCAAAGTCCTGATGGCCGCGGTCTTCGCCCGACGGGTGGAGTGCGTGATGGGCGCCGAGGGCCGGGGCCATTGCCGCCTCGACGGCGCCGACGTCGTGAGCCTGGCCCAGACGGCGACCGTGCAGCAGGCCGCGCTCAGCTGGCGCTGAGCACTCCTTTTTCCTACTGCGGTCCCGCCCCCGGGTTCTGGAACTCGAAACCGGGATCCTTGCGTCCCTTGCCCGTTCCGAAGGTCCAGGCCAGGGTGATGCGGATATTGCGGGCGTCGGGATCGCGGACGACCAGGCTCTTCAGCGAGGGCGTGTCGATCACCTGCTTGTCGCGGTAGAGGCCGAGGGCGTCCTGGACGGAGACCAGAAGCGACAGCTGCTCGCTGATCTTGCGGCGGTAGCCGAGGTCTATGCCCGCGAACGGCTTGGCGTAGCCTTGCGGCGTCAGGCGCTTGCCGACCAGGAAGCCGTTGACCTGCAGAAGATCCTTGGGCGTGGCCTGCCAGCTCAGGCTGGCGCGGCCCTGGGCCGTGGTGCCCGTGCGTTTGTCGGTGAAACCCAGGTTCGAGCCGTCCAGCTGCGCCCAGAACAGGGTGCTGCTGAGGTTATAGGTCAGCTTAGGCGTCAGCTTGCCGTTCAGGACCAGCTCAAGGCCGCCGTTGCGGGTCTGGGCGACATTGGCCTTGGTGGTGACGAAGACGCCGCCGCCCCGGTCGGTGACCACGTCGGTGACCACCTTGTCGTTCTCGCGGTAGAACAAAGTCGCCAGGGCCATCATCGGCGCCTTGCGGTATTGCCAACCAAGCTCGAACGAGTGGGTCTGCTGGGGCTTCAGGCTCGGATTGCCGATCCGGTAGTTCAGCGGGTCCAGCAGGAACGGCGCGGGATTGAGGTCGAACGGACCGGGACGCTGCAGCCGCTCGCTGTAGCTGGCGGTCAGTTTCTGCTGGTCGTTCAGCTTGTACGACAGGTGCAGGCTGGGCATCAGCCGGGTGGTGTCGTTGTCGTCCTTGCGGCCGGTCGAGGTCAGATCCAGCTTCGACTGCTCGTAGCGCAGGCCGGCCAGCATCGTCAGCGCGCCCAACGGGCGCTCGTAAGTGACATAGGCCTGGCTCAGCTGCTGTTCGTAGAAGAACGCGTTGGTCAGGCCGGGATCGATCGCGAGGCCGCTCAGCGACCCGCCGCGCAGGCCGACATTGTCATAGACGTTGTCGTCGAACTGCAGATCAAAGCCCAGCTTTAGCGTCTGGCCCGGACCCATCGGTCGGACATAGTCGCCCTTGAGGTCGGTCTGGCGGGTGTCGTAGCCCAGCCGCTGCTGGTCGTAGGCGCTGGACGCCGCCGGCGCGGTCGCCGAGGTGTGGCCCGTGCGCGTGCGGTTGTCGTCGGTGACGTCGTAGCTGAGCCTCAGCGAAAGCTCGTGGCCGTCGCCGTCGAACTTGCGGCGCAGACTGCCGACGATCGCGGCGTTGTCGCGGCGCTGGCGGAGCGTCATATCGCGCCGATAGGCCTGGATGAGCGCTCCATTGGCGTCCTCGCGCGTGGTGTCGGCGGCGCTGTCGAGCGCCAGGTTGAAGCGCGACAGCCGCGCCTCGCCGCCGATCCGCAGCTTGTCGGAGACGTCGTAGTCGACCGTGGCCTGGCCGGTGACGCCGTCGATGTCGAAGTCGGTGGTCCCCTGGGTTTCGCTGTCGAGATTGGCCTGCTGGCGGCGCTCGTAGTCGACCTGGTCGAAGACGTCGCGGCGATAGTTGATGTCGCCGGCGGCCGACAGCTTGCCGCTGTTGTAACCGATATTCCCCGAAAGGCCGTTGCGGCCGTGGTCGCCGCCCGTGAGGCGGATCGAGCTGGTCCGGCCCGCGCCCTTGGCCTTCTTGGTGATCAGATTGATGACCCCGCCCGTGCCGTCGGCGCGGAACTCGGCCGAGGGGTTGGTGATCACCTCGACGCGGTCGATGCGCTCGGCCGGCATCTGCTGCAGCGCCTGGCCGCGACCGTCGCCCTGGAACAGGCCCGAGGGCTTGCCGTCGATCAGGATGGTGACGTTGGGATCGCCGCGCATGCTCACATTGCCCTGCACGTCGACCTCGACCGAGGGGACGTTGCGCAGGGCGTCGGCGATGCCGCCGGACTGGGCGGCAAGATCGCCCGAGACGCTGTAGCTGCGGCGATCGATCGATGTGCGCACCGCCGGAGCGTCGGCGGTGATGGTCACGGCGCTGACGCCGTTGGCGGCCTCGGCGGCGGGGGACTTCGCGGCCGGCGCCTGGGAAACGGGCGGTTGCGCGGCGGGAGAGGCCGCGGCGGCGGCTTGGGCGGCGAGCGCGATCCAGACGGTAGGCACTTGAAATTTCCCCTTAGGTCGTTGGCGTCAGCGACGGACTTGTCTAGGATACAGCTGTATTTTACCGTAGAATACAAATGTACTTTCGGTAATGGAGTTGGGCGCATGCGGATTTCGGGCGCCGAGAGCCAGATCATGGAGGCGCTGTGGCGCCGCGGTCCGTTGACGCCCGAGGGCGTCGTCGCCGAAGTGGGCGTGGCCCACGACTGGGCGCCGGGCACGGTGAAGACCCTGATCACCCGCCTCCTGAAGAAGGGCGCGATCGCCGGGGCGCGTGAGGCGGGCGGCTATCTCTATCGGCCGCTGGTGTCGCGCGATGACTACGTGCAGTCCGAGAGCCAGAATCTGGTCGACCGGCTTTTCGGCGGCGAGGTAGCGCCCTTGGTCGCACACTTCGCGCAGCACCGGGCGTTGACGGCTAAGGACGTCAAGCTGCTGAAGGACCTAATCGCGGACATCGAGGACGATGGCTGAGCTGTTCGCCGACCTGCTGGACATGAACCTCGCCCTGGCCGTCGCGGTCGCGGCGGTGATGGTCCTGCGCCTGCCGGCGCGGCGGCTGTTCGGGGCGCGAGTGGCGTATGGTCTGTGGAGCCTGCCGGTGTTGGCCGTGCTGGCCATGCTGCTCCCCGCGCGGGTGCTGACGGTCCGGGTTCCGGCGGCGTCGGTCGAGGCGGGGCAGACCTCGGTCATGTCCGGAATGACCTTGGCCAATGCTCCGGTCGACATCCGACCCTATCTGGCGGGGCTGTGGCTGCTGGGCGTGATCGCCAGCCTGGCCTGGCTGGCCTGGAACCAGCTCCAGTTCACCCGCGCGGCGAAGGCGGGGAAGGCCGGGCCGGCGGTGATCGGCGTGCTGCGGCCGCGCGTGGTGGTTCCCGACGACTTCGAGGGCCGCTACACCCCGCGCGAGCGCGAGGTGGTGCTGGCCCACGAGCACGCCCACCTCCAGCGCCGCGACCCGCCGGTCAACGCCCTGGTGGCGCTGGCGACCTGCATCAACTGGTTCAACCCGGCCGTCCATGTGATGGGCCGCTGGCTGCGCATCGACCAGGAACTGGCCTGTGACGCCGGCGTGGTCGCCGCCTATCCGAAGGCGCGCCGCGCCTATGCCGAGGCGATGCTGAAGACCCAGCTGGCCGCCCGGCCGCTGCCGCTGGGTTGCCACTGGGCGACCCATCCGCTGGCCCAGCGCGTACGGCTGCTGTCACGCCCGACGCCCACGCGCTTCCGCCGCCTGGCGGGCCTTTCGTGTATCGCCCTGCTGGTCGCGGGCGCCGCCGCGGCCGTCTGGGCCTCGCGGCCGCCGGAGGTGGTGATGGCCTTCGACCCGCCGCGCGTCGTCGAGGCTCCGCCGCGAGCGCCCCGTCCGGTCAGCGCTCCGGTCGCGCCGCCCGCGCCCAAGGCCGCGCCGCATCGTCCCGTCGCGCGCCCCGCGCAAGTCGCTGTCACCGAGCCGATCCTGGAGCCGGTGGCCGAGCCGTCGCCGGTCGCGATCGAGCCGCCGATGCGGATGCGCCGTGTGCGGATCATCCGCGCCGTGGCCGACCGTTCGCAGGTGCAGCCCGGCTCGGCGGTGCGGGTGGTGGCCAGCGGCGTCGCGCCGGACGGCGCCCACCTTTGGGCCGACTTCACCGCCTTCGGCTCGCAGCGCCTCTATCGCAAGGGCGCCTATGAGCGGGGCGGCAGCCGCTATTCGCTGTTCACCAGCGTCGTCCAGCAGGGCGAGCGCCTGCTGGTCACGGTCAGCCTGGGCCGGGGCTTCCGGCCCGACCAGACTGGCTCGATCGAACTCCTGCCCAACCAGACCGGCGTGGTGCGTCTGCCGACCGGCCAGGACATCGTCGTGACAACCAGCATCCGCGCGGAGACCCCGGACGAGATCGAGGAAGGCCGCCAGCTGACGGCCTACCAGGCGATGTTCGAAGGGATGCGGCGCCCTGAACGGGGTTAGCCTTCCTTGGTCAGCCGCAGGTCCTGGTAGTCGAAGCTGAAGTCGGCCAGTGGCGACACCGCCTTGACCAGGGCCGAGACCACCTTGCCGTCCTTGAGGTCGAAGGTGAGGAAGGCGTCCTCCTGGGTGCGGTCGTCGAAGACCGTCTTGAAGGTCTCGCCGTCGAAGACCTCCAGCTTGCCCTTCAGGAGCGGGGTCTTGTCGAAGGCGACGTGCAGGCCCTGCTTCTTGCCCTTACCGACGACCGTAATCGTCACCGTGCCGTACCAGGGGTCGCGATAGACCCCGGCATAGGCGGCCAGCGGCAGGCTGGGCTTGGCGCCGGACGATGGCGTCGTGGCCTTGGCCGCGTCCTTGATCGTATCGGCGTCGGCCTGGGCCTGGACACGCTTGGACGAGGCGATCCAGTCGAAGTCGTCACGGCCCTGCAGGGGGTCCGGCCCGCCGTAGCGCATGGAGCGCAGGACCGGGTTCTCCTCGGCGTTGGTCATGACCATGATGCCGGATTTCCGGCCCGGCAGCAGGCCCGTGTAGGAGATGAAGCCGGCCAGGCCGCCGGTGTGCCACAACAGGCGCTCGCCGCGATGATCCTGGACGAACCAGCCCAGGGCGTAGGCCTGGATCGACGGACGGACCGGGTTCTCCGTGATCGGACCATCGGTCGAGGTGGTGATGGTCTGGGGCTTCCACATCTCCCTGGCCGAAGCCTCGCTCCACAGGCGCTTGCCGTTGGGCGACAGCCCCAGGCCCAACTGGACCATCAGCCACTGGGCGATGTCCTTGGGCGTGGAATTGACCCCGCCGGCCGGGCCCGCCGCGTCGAAGCTGCCGTCGAACGGCAGGACGGTCTGGGGGCCCAGGCCGCGCACGGGCGGACCCAGGCGGCAGTGCGGTTCGGCGCGGCGGGCGCGGTCGACCAGGGCCGGGCTCGAGACGGTGTCGTTCATGGCCAGCGGCTGGAAGATCCGGGTCTTGATGACCTCTTCCCACTTCTGGCCGGTGACGGTCTCGATCAGCACGCCGGCGGCCACATACAGCACGTTGTCATAGGCGTAGCCGCCCCGGAACTGGCCGCCGATCGGCAGGTACTTCAGCCCCGCCACGATGTCGGCGCGGGTGTGGGTAGGCGAGGGCCAGATCATCAGGTCGCCGGCCCCCAGCGTAAGCCCGCTGCGGTGGACCAGCAGATCGCGGACGGTCATCAGCTTGGTGACCACCGGGTCGCTCATCTGGAACGACGGCATGTATTTGGTGACCGGCGCGTCCCACTCCAGCTTGCCTTCCTCGACCAGCATGGCGATCAAGGCGGCGGTCATGGCCTTGGTGTTGGAGGCGATGCCGAAGGCGGTGTTCTCGTCGACCTTGTCCCGGGCCCCCAGGCGCTTGACGCCATAGCCCTTGGCCAGGGTGACCTTGCCGTTCTCGACCACCGTGACGCCCAGGCCCGGCTGATCGGGGAAGGCGGCCATGACCTCCTGGGCGAACTTGTCGACCGCCGCGCCGACCGCGCCGGTGTCCTGGGCGAAGGCCCTGTTGCCGAACGCCGCCAGGCCGCCCGTGGCGAGAGCCGAGACGAGGGCGGTGCGGCGGGTGGTGACGAGCATGGGCGGACGGTCCTTCGATTGGAGGACCGAGGCTAAGCTGAGCCTCCGCCCACCGACAAGGGTCAGTTCCCACCATCCAGCAGCCGGCGCGCGATCACCTGGGCCTGAATCTCGCCCGCGCCCTCGAAGATGTTGAGAATCCGGGCGTCGGCCAGCAGGCGGCTCGCCGCATATTCCATGGCGAAGCCGTTGCCGCCGTGGATCTGCAGGGCGTTGTCCGCCGCCGCCCAGGCCACGCGGGCGGCGATCAGCTTGGCCATGCCGGCCTCGAGGTCGCAGCGCTTGCCCTCGTCCTTCTGGCGAGCGGCGTAGTAGGTCAGCTGGCGCACGCCCATGATCTCGGCGGCCATCATGGCCAGCTTGTTGGCGACGCGCGGGAACTCGAAGATCGCCTGGCCGAACTGCTGGCGGTCGAGCGCATAGCCGAGGCCGGTCTCCAGCGCCGCCTGCGCGACGCCGACGGCGCGGGCGGCGGTCTGGATGCGGGCGCTCTCGAACGTCGCCATCAGCTGCTTGAAGCCCTGGCCCGGGACGCCGCCCAGCAGGTTCTCGGCGGGGACCGTGAAGCCGTCGAAGGCGAGCTCATATTCCTTCATGCCGCGATAGCCGATCACCCCGATCTCGCCGCCGGTCATGCCGTCGGCGGGGAAGGGAGCCTCGTCCGTGCCGCGCGGCTTGGGGGCCAGCAGCATCGAAAGGCCGCGATAGTCCGTGGTGGCCGGGTCGGTGCGGACCAGCAGGGTCATGACGTCGGCGCGGGCGGCGTGGGTGATCCAGGTCTTGTTCCCGGTCACGACGTAGTTCTCGCCGTCCAGCGTCGCGCGGGTGCGCAGCGACCCCAGGTCGGAGCCGGTGTTCGGCTCGGTGAAGACGGCGGTCGGCAGGATCTCAGCGCTGGCGATCCTGGGCAGCCAGTATTGCTTCTGCTCTTCCGTGCCGCCGGTCAGGATCAACTCGCCGGCGATCTCCGAGCGGGTGGCCAGCGAGCCGACGCCGATCCAGGCGCGCGACAGTTCCTCGGAGACCACGCACATGGCGGTCTTGCCCATGCCCGAGCCGCCATATTCCTCGGGGATGGTCAGGCCGAACACGCCCAGGGCGCCCAGCTCTTCCACCAGCTCGATCGGGATCAGCTGGTCCTTCAGGTGCCATTCGTGGGCGAAGGGGGTGACCTTTTCCTCGGCGAAGGCGTGGAACTGGTCGCGGATCATCTCGAAGGTCTCTTCGAGACCCGTCTGCTCCAGCGTTGGGCGGCCACGCGCCTCGGCCAGGCGCTGGGCGATACGGGTCTTCACGGCCTGGGTGCCGCCCTCGACCATCAGCCTCATCAGGCCGTTGGAGTAGAGCCGGTTCAGCACGGCCCGGTCTTCGACCAGGTGGGCCGGGCGGACGATCTCGCCCTGGTTCATCGGCACGCCGCCGACCAGTTGGGCGCAATATTCGCTGAACAGCAGTTGGGCCAGCAGGGCCTCGATCTCGCCGAACCGGCCTTCATCCTGGAGGCGCTCGGCCCAGCCGGCGACCTGGTTCAGCAGCTCGGCATAGGCGGCGTACCAGCCATAGCCATGGACTCGGTGCTGGTGGACGTCGGCCAGCCTGCGGTCGATTTTCCCGCCGTCGGGCGCGATGTGGGCCAGCACCTGCGGCTTGGCCTCGGCCACGAACAGCTGGGCCGCGTCGGCGGCCTCGCGCAGCAGGCCGATCAGGCCCGGCAGGATCAAGGTATCAGTCGTGTTCCGGCTGACCGTATCGGTCATGGCTTGCTCCCCTGCGCCAAACAGTTGTTTTCTTTCACCCTGACGCCTTTCGCATCTGCGAGCAATGCCGCAGCGCAACATGCGGTTCAAAAAACGGGGAAGAAACCATGCTGACGGTCCACCACCTGAACGAGTCGCGCTCGCAGCGGATCCTGTGGCTGCTTGAGGAGTTGAACCTCCCTTACGAGATCGTCTTCCACACCCGTGACCCCAAGACCCGCCTGGCGCCGCCGTCGCTGACGGATATCCATCCGCTGGGCAAGTCGCCGGTGATCGTTGCCAATCAAGCAAATGGGGGGGATCTCACGATCATCGAGTCCGGCGCGATCATCGACTACGTCATCCGCCGTCATGCCGAGGGGCGCCTGGTCCCCGATCCGGCCAGCGCCGACTATGACCGCTACCAGCAGTGGCTGCACTATGCCGAGGGCTCGGCCATGCTGCCGCTGATGCTCAACATGTATGTCGGCCGCCTGGGCGAGGCCGGCGCGCCGCTGCACCCGCGCATCCAGGGCGAGATCGCCAACCACCTGGCGTTCGTCAATGACCATCTGGCGGGGCGCGAATATTTCGTCGGCGAGACCCTGACCGGCGCCGATATCCAGATGAGCTTCGTGCCTGAAGTGGCCAAGGCCATGGGGCGTCTCGCCGACTATCCGAACATGGCCGCCTGGATCGAGCGGATGCACGCGCGCCCGGCCTGGAAGGCGGCGCTGGAGAAGAGCGGCCCCTACGCTCTGGGGGCGTAAGCCGGCTCAGCCGCCGACGGGGATGACGTCGATATCCAGCGAAGCGCCGCCGGCGGCGATCGCCAGCAGGCGGTCGACATTCGGGTGCGCGCCCGGGCGCTCGCGCGCATCCGCCGTGTGCTCGGCGAATACGGCCAGGCCGTGTTCGGCCGCCCGCGCGTCCAGGGCGCCGAAGCGCTGCTTCAGATACTGATAGACGGCCAGCGAGCCTTGCTGGCCCGGCCGGTTCTCGATGCTGGCGACCACGGCGCCGTCGGCGTCGACGAGGTCGATGCGCCGCACGCCGTCGATGGGCGGCAATTGCAGAAGGTTGTCCTTGAACGTCGCGCCCGGTTGAATCATCGCCCGCTTTTCTCGAATGCCTGAGCCATCGCGGGCGGGCCTGTAGCACCGCTCGTTGTTGTCCGCCACGGGCGCGCCAAGCTGTGCGCCCGAACTTTTTTCAACATGAACGAAATCTGCTGAACCCGTCCGCGCAACCGTTCAGCTTGGCCCTGTCATGGTCTGTCTCACGGGGTTGCTGACCCCGGACACTTTCAAAAGGGACATGAGACCATGACCATTTCGACGAAGATCAAGACCATCACCCTGACCCTGGGCGCCGCCGCCACCGCTCTGTCGCTGGCCGCCGCCCCGCAAGCCAGCGCCGGCGTCGTCGGCTGCAAGGCCTCGGGCTCCAAGCAGGAAGTCGGCGCGGTCGTGGGCGGCCTGCTGGGCGCTCTGGCCGGCAACAAGATCGCCGGCAAGGGCGATCGCGGCACGGGCACGGCCATCGGCGCCGTGGTCGGTGCGGGCGCCGGTTCGGCGGTCGGCTGCGGCATGCAGAAGGAGGACGCGGCCCAGGAGGTCGGCGGCATCTACAAGTCGGGCGGCTATCGCTACGCCCAGACCGTCCAGGCCGCTCCGCTGATCGCGACCAAGGGCAAGTATGTCGCCCGGTCGACCCTGAACCTGCGCGCCTCCGCCTCGACCCGCGGTGAACGCCTGGGCGCGGTCGCCTCGGGTGAGACCTTCCAGGCCCTGGGCCGCACCGGCGACGGCAAGTGGATCCTGGTCGGCCAGGACGGCGTCGGCGTCGGCTATGTCAGCAGCGCCTACGTCTACCGCGCCTAACCAGGCCTAGCGTTTCGGGGCGCGTCCGCTCCGTCCCTCTGGCCGCGCCTTCGAGGAGAGCCCGTTCGGTCGCCCCCATGACCGGACGGGCTTTTTCGTGCGCGTTACGAGAGGGCGCTGACCCCGCCCAACCAGGTCTGCCAGATCACCACCAGCGCCCAGTGCAGGATCACCGCTGGCCAGAGGGAGCCGGTCCTGTGGCGCATGATCGCGCAGCCCAGACCCAGCACGGCGCAGCACAGCAGGAAGTCGGGGCGCAGGAAGACGTGGGCGGCGGATTTCAGGAAGGTCAGGCCCTCGACGACGTGCCAGAGCGTGTAGAGGCCGGTGGAAACGGCGATCTCCAGCCTCGGGCGGGCGCTCTCGTTGGGGCCGGGAGTCAGGAGACCCCGGAAGGGGATCTCCTCGCCGAGGGCGGGGACGAGGAACACCACCAGCATCCGCAGGGCGAGGCCCGGTTCGGTCGGCTGGAGCCGGTAGAGGCCGGCGACGAAGCCGATGACCATCATCATCGCCAGGGTGGCGGCGGAGACGGCGAGGCAGAACAGCCAGCCGCGCGGGGACGGCAGGGTGCGGAGGCTGGTGAGGAGGCGGTGGCGGTAGATCGCGAGACTCATCGCCATTCCCCATCCCCGTTTCCCCGGCGAAGGCCGGGGCCCAGATCGAACCCACGAGTAAGCGAGGGATACATGAGGCCGTTGGCGCGATCACCCAGACGCTCAGGCTATATCTGGGCCCCGGCCTTCGCCGGGGAAACGGGGGTTTAGGGGCGGGCGGGGTAGGCTAAGTCCGCCACCGCAGCGTCTGATCCTTCACCGGATTGACGAACGCCCGGCCCTCTTTCCGGCTGGCGGCCCACTCGCGCTTGCACTGGTGGTACCAGCGGGCCTGCTGGTCGGCGTCGCCCACCCACATCAGCGGCGGGTTCTGTCGCAGCCCCGGCGTCTGGGCCGCGACGATGGCGCCGTCCTGGCGCAGGAAGGCGCGGGCGGCCACGCGGATGATCGGATAGAGCGCCGTGAAGGCCCAGTGATCCGACCACATGATCTGGTTCATTCGGGTCTTGCCGGCGTTGATCGGCGTCATGGCCGACAGGGCCAGCACCTGCTTGTCGCCGACCGTCACATGCTCCCAGCGCAGCCCTGGCAGGCGGAAGGTGATCTCGGTCAGCGGCTCGCCGCCCAGGATGGCGTAGGCCTTGGAGTTCTTGGAGGGCTCGTGCCGCACCATGGTGAAGCCGGCCTCGGACGGGCTGAAGGTCTTCTTCTTCTCGTGCTGGCTGGTCTTGGTCCGCCACCACCATTGCTGGTGCACGAACGGTCCGTGGGCCGGGTCGATCAGGCCCAGCACGGCGTGGTCGATGTGGATGTCGTAGTCCAGATGGTCGACCAGCTTGGGCTTGCCGCCCACGATCCCGGGGATGGTCGGCGGCGGCTCGGGCGGCTGGCCCTCGAAGCGCGGGTCCGACGACATCCAGATCCAGACCATGCCCTGCTGTTCGACCGTGGGATACTTGCGCACCCGCACCTTGGAGATGTCGAAGTCGCTGTCGGCGGTCAGGGACGGGATCGACTTGCACGCGCCGTCCGGCCCGAAGCGCCAGCCGTGATAGGGGCACTCGACGCTGTCGGTCCCGTCCGCCTCGCGGTGGACGCGGCCGGCCGAGAGGGCGGCGGCGCGATGGGGACAGATGTCGCGAATGGCGTAGACCTCGCCCGCCCGGGTGCGACCCAGCAACACCGGCTCGGCCAGATACTCCCGTTTCTCCATCCTGCCCGGTTTGAGGTCGGGCGACAGGGCGGCGACGTACCAGGCGTCCCAGACGAAGCCCTCGCCGAACTTGTCGCCAAGGGGCTGCTTGGCTGGACCAGCGCCGGGCTTGGCCTTCAGGAGCGGAACGTCGTCGGGCATGCGAGGGCTTCTAGCGGGCTTGGGTGAACGCTGTAACTTGAGGCGCAGTGTCGCAGCCGATTGCGACATCCGTGCTTGGACTCAGAAAAGCGTCAGCCAGAAACCTGGACGGTCTCCCACCGCCAGGCGCGCCCAACCGAGTTCCCCCGAACTCACGCCCTGCCCGGCGGGCTCACCGCGACGCGGCGGTCTCCACCAGGCGCTGATAGAAGCGCACCATTCGCCCGACATTGTCCAGGCTGATGTGTTCGTCGGTGCCGTGGATGATCTTGGTCTCGTCGACCTTCAGCACCAGCGGCTGGAAGCGGTAGACGTCGCTGGCGACGCCGGTCAGGTAGCGGCTGTCGGTGCCGGCGGTGACCAGGCCGGGCACCACCGGAGCCTTGCTCTCGTCCGCCGCCAAGCCCGCCAGGGTCTTCCAGGCGTCGGAGCTGGTCGAGGAGATCGGCGAGGGCTCGTCGGTTTTGGTCCAGCTGAGCTCGACCGGCAGCTTGCCGACCGCGTCCTTGGCCCGCGCCATCACCTTGGCCGAGCTGTCGCCCGGCGCGATGCGGTAGTTGATCCAGGCGGTGGCGTCCTGCGGCAGGACGTTTTCCTTGGGCGAGCCCTTCAGCATGGTGGGGGCGATGGTGGTGTGCAGCATGGCCGCGCCCGCGGGCGTCTTGGCCGTGACCTTCACCAGCAGCGGCGCGAACAGCCAGGTGTTGGCCGCGAAGACCTTGACCACGGGCGAAGCGTGCGGGGCGATGGCCTTCAGCATGTCGGCGCCGGGGCCCTGGAACTTCATCGGGGCCTGGTGCTCGTCGATGGCCTGCACCGCCTTGGCCAGGGTGACGACGCCGCCGCCGTCGGCCGGCGGGGCCGAGGAGTGGCCGCCGACCGCGGGGGCCACGACCTTCATGGTGCCATAGCCCTTCTCGGCCGTGCCGATGATGGCGGCGGGCTTGCCGGTGACGGGGTGGTCGGCGACCACGGCCATGCCCTCGTCCAGCACGAACTGGGCCTTGATGTCGCGCGACTTCAACAGCGCCGCGGCGGCGCGGGCCCCGACCCCGCGCACCTCCTCGTCATGGCCGCTGACCACGATGACGGTGCGGACGGGCTTGAAGCCGCTGGCGGCCACCGCGTCGATCGCCTCGAACAGGGTGACCAGAGAGCCCTTGTCGTCGATCGAGCCCCGGCCCCAGACCGCGCCGTCGGCCACCACGCCGTCGAACGGCGGATGGGTCCAGGCGCCCTCGCTGCCCGGGGTGACCGGCACCACGTCCTGGTGGGCCATCAGCACGATCGGCGGCAGGGCCGGGTTCGAGCCGGGCCAGGTGTAGACCAGGGTGTGCTCGGCCACGACCTCGCGGGTCATGACCTTGTGGGCCTCCGGATAGGTCGCCTGCAGCCAGGCGTGCAGCTTGTCCCACTCGGCCGGCTGGTCCTCGGCCCTGTCCTGGTGGCTGATGGTCTGGAAGCGGACGGCCTCGGCCAGGTGGCCGGCGACCCTGTTGACGTCCACCGGACGCGCGGCGGCCAGCTTGACGCTGGCGGGATCCACCACGGCCGGCGCCTTGAAGGTGGCGGTCCGCACCGCGACCACGGCCGTCACGGCCAGGACCAGACCCACGGCCGTCAGCGCGACCTTACCCCCGACACCCATCCGTCACTCCCCAGGCGCTTTGGCCGAACACTTGTTGGAGGCGACTGTGCGTCGGGCGGGCGCGGCTGGCAATGGCGCCGTTGGGGAGCCTTGAGGTCAGGCCGCCCCTTCGCTCAGCTCCTGCACCTCTTCGAACGTCCGCAGGCCCGGACGCTGCGCGCAGACCAGCACGGCCATGTTCCCCGGCAGGTGCTGGTTGGCCAGCATCTTCTCGTGGGCGGCGGGGATGTCGTTCCAGGGGAAGACCTCCGACAGGCACGGGTCGACGCGGCGGTCGATGACCAGCTGGTTGGCCGCCGAGGCCTGCATCAGGTTGGCGAAGTGGCTGCCCTGCACGCGCTTTTGGCGCATCCACAGGAAGCGGGCGTCCATGGTCAGGTTGAAGCCGCTGGTGCCGGCGCAGATGGCGACCATGCCGCCGCGCTTGACCACGAACACCGAGACCGGGAACGTCGCCTCGCCCGGGTGCTCGAACACCAGGTCGACGTCGCGGTTGCCGGTGATCTGCCAGATCGCCTTCCCGAACTTGCGGCTCTCCTTCATGTAGTCGGTGAACTCGGGGCCGTTGACCTTGGGCAGCTGGCCCCAGCAGTTGAACTCGTTGCGGTTCAGCACCGCCTTGGCGCCCATCGACAGCACGAACTCGCGCTTGTCCTCGGACGAGACCACGCCGATGGCGTTGGCCCCAGCCACGGCGGCCAGCTGCACGGCGAAGACGCCCAGCCCGCCCGACGCGCCCCAGACCAGCACGTTCTGGCCGGGCTTCAGCTCATGCGGCTTGTGGCCGAACAGCATGCGGTAGGCGGTGGCCAGGGTCAGGGTGTAGCAGGCGCTCTCTTCCCAGGTCAGGTGCTTGGGGCGCGGCATCAGCTGGCGCGACTGCACCCGGCAGAACTGGGCGAAGCTGCCGTCCGGCGTCTCGTAGCCCCAGATGCGCTGGCTGGGCGAGAACATCGGGTCGCCGCCGTTGCACTCCTCGTCGTCGCCGTCGTCCTGATTGCAGTGGATGACGACCTCATCGCCCAGCTTCCAGCGCTTGACCTTCTTGCCCACCGCCCAGACGATGCCCGAGGCGTCGCTGCCGGCGATGTGATAGGGCTGCTTGTGGGCGTCCAGCACGCTGATCGGCTCGCCCAGGGCGGCCCAGACGCCGTTGTAGTTGACGCCGGCGGCCATCACGAGGACCAGCACCTCGTCCTCGCCGATCTCCCACGTGGGCACGACCTCGACCTGCATGGCCTGGGTCGGCTTGCCGTGGCGCTCCTTGCGGATGCTCCAGGCGTACATGGTCTTCGGGACATGGAAGGCCGGCGGGATCTCGCCGATCTCGTAGAGGTCCTTCAGGACCGGCGTTTCAGACGTCTCGAGCGTCGCGGTCGTCATCTCCACTCCCCATTCCTTGGCCGTCTTTCGCGCTGCAACAACGCATGAGGGCCAAACTCGGCTATGCGCGCCCGCTTGTTTTCGGGTCTCCCGAGCAAGGCTGAGACAACTGTTTGAAACTGGCAAGCGGAATCTTGTGCGTCGCAGCATCGCGTTGGGGAAGGTTGCCGGCTCCGGCGCGCCGGGCCACGGTGGCGGCATGATCCACCTGTCGCATCCGTACCCCGCGATCGCCCTCGTCGAGCTGGACACCGCGCCGGCCAACGTCCTGGCCATGGCCGAGCGGGCGCGGCTGCTGGAGGCCTTCGCCGCCATCGAGGCCGACCGGGCGGTGCGCGTCGTGGTGCTGACCGGCCGCAACGGCGCGTTCTGCACCGGAGACGATCTGGCCGAGTCGCTGTCGCGCGACGTCCCGACGCAGAGCGCCGCGATCCTGCACTTCCTGGCCATGTGCGACCGCGTCGCCGCCTGCCGCGTCCCGGTGATCGCGGCGGTGGATGGCTGGTGCATCGGCGGCGGGCTGGAGCTGGCCCTGGCCGCCGACATCCGCCTGGCCAGCGACCGCGCCAGCTTCGCCTGCTCGGCGGTGCGGATGGGGCTGACCGCCTCGGCCGAGCGCCTGACGCGCCTGATCGGCGAAAGCCGCGCCAAGCCCCACCTGCTGACCGGCGCGCCCTTCGACGCCGCGCGGGCGCTGGCGGACGGGGTTGTGGCGGAGGTCCATCCGGCGAAGGGGTTGCTGGACGGGGCGCTGGCGATGGCGCGGGTTATCGCCTCGCGCGCGCCGCTGGCCGTGGAGGCGACCAAGCGCGTGGCGTCGGGGGTGTCGACGACGGAGGCCGAGATTCCGGGGTTGGCGGCGTCCGCCGATCACGCGGAGGCGCGATCGGCATTCATGGGCAAGCGGCCTGTGGTGTTCAGTGGCCGCTGAACTTCGTTACGAGCAGGCCCCCGCCTGCCGCGCGCCGAAAGTGGCCTGGCTCACTGTGTATTTTTCCCCTGCGGAAGAGGACAGTTGCTCGATCAGGCCCTTGCAGGAGAACCCGGACATACTGAGGTATTGCTTGGCGGATCTAACCGCGTTCTCATTCCAATCGACGTCGAGGCTATCCACGGCCACGGTAGCGTCGGCGAGATCATAACCCTCGCCGGCGCTTGATGAGAGCTGCTCGATCAGGCCTTCCCGCGAGAAACCGGTCATCCTGAGGTACTGGTTTGCGGATCGGACGGCATTCCTTTGCGCGGAGGTCAGTCTGGACGTCGCTTCGGGCGCGGTCTCCGTTGCCTTAGCCGGTGATGCTGCGGCCGATTTCCTGGTCGCCTGCTTTGCGGTCGTGGGCCGTTCCGCCGTCGCGGCCGCTGGCGGAGCGTCGGCTGTTGTCGCTGGAGCAGGATGACTGCTGCCAATGATGAAAAGGATGATGATCGCCATCCAGCCAAAGGAAATCACCCTGGCGACGATACTGTAGCCTCTGCGTAGAAGAAACCACGCGAAAATCCAAGGCAGTAAGAATATCCCGATCCCCAGAGCAGCGCCAACCTTACGTTTGACGCCATTGCGCGGATCGTTACCGACAGACACTTCAGTCATTCTACGCTCCCCTACGACGTCGGATGCTAGGGCTAAGCCTAACGGACGACAAGGTGTTTGGTAGGTGGGGTCGTTGATGAACGCCTTAAGGTTGATCTCGAAGCTCTTGGTTCGCACCCGCGAACGCCATATTGCGTCGCAGCAAATCCCGGCTCATGATCACCGGTAAGTAAGGCCGCCAGAGCCGTCCCCGGGAGCCCGCCATGTCCTCGACGCCGTACCAGCATGCGCCCGATCCGCCGTGGATCTTCCGCACCTATGCCGGTCACTCGACGGCGGAGAAGTCCAACGCGCTCTATCGGGCCAATCTGGCGCGCGGCCAGACGGGGCTGTCGGTGGCCTTCGACCTGCCCACCCAGACGGGCTATGACCCCGACCACATCCTGGCGCGCGGCGAGGTTGGCAAGGTGGGCGTGCCGATCAGCCATCTGGGCGACATGCGCCAGCTCTTCAGCGAAATCCCGCTGGAGAAGATGAACACCTCCATGACCATCAACGCTCCGGCCGCCTGGCTGCTGGCGATGTACGTGGCGCTGGCCGACGAGCAGGGGGCGGATCGGGCCCTGCTGCAGGGCACGACGCAGAATGATCTGATCAAGGAGTATCTGTCGCGCGGCACCTACATCTTCCCGCCGGGGCCGAGCCTGCGGTTGATCGGCGACATGATCGCCTGGTGCTATCGCGAGGTTCCCAAGTGGAACCCGATGAACGTCTGCAGCTACCACCTGCAGGAGGCGGGCGCGACGCCGGAGCAGGAGCTGGCCTTCGCCCTGGCCACCGCCATTTCGGTGCTCGACACGGTCAAGGCCGGCGGCCAGGTGCCGGATGAGGACTTCGAGATCGTCGCCTCGCGGATCAGCTTCTTCGTCAACGCCGGCGTGCGGTTCGTCACCGAGCTGTGCAAGATGCGCAGCTTCACCAAGCTTTGGGACCAGATTCTGCTGGAACGCTACGGCGTGCAGGACAAGAAGGCCCGCCGCTTCCGCTACGGGGTGCAGGTCAACAGTCTGGGCCTGACCGAGCAGCAGCCCGAGAACAACGTCTACCGCATCCTGATCGAGGCCCTGGCGGTGACGCTCAGCAAGGACGCCCGTTGCCGGGCCCTGCAGCTGCCGGCCTGGAACGAGGCCCTGGGCCTGCCGCGTCCGTTCGACCAGCAGTGGTCGCTGCGGCTGCAACAGGTGCTGGCCTACGAGACCGACCTCCTCGAGTACGAAGACCTGTTCGACGGCTCACACGTGGTCGAGGCCAAGGTCGCCGAGCTGTCGAAGGGCGCGCTGGAGCAGCTGGCCCTGATCGACGCGATGGGCGGGGCTGCGAGCGCGATCGACTACATGAAGACCGAGCTGGTCGGGTCGAACGCCAAGCGGGTGCGCTCGGTCGAGACCGGCGACCTGACGGTGGTCGGCGTCAACCGCTGGACCGACACCGAGGTCTCGCCGCTGTCGGCCGGGGAGAGCTCGATCGAGACGGTCGACCCGCGCCTGGAGGCCGATGTGGTCGCCCGCCTCAAGGCCTGGCGCGAGGCCCGCGACGACGGCGCCGTGCAAGCGGCGCTGGCCGACCTGCAGGCCGCCGCCCGCGACGGCCGCAACGTCATGGAGCCCTCGATCGTCGCCGCCAAGGCCGGCGTCACCACCGGCGAATGGGCCGAGGCCCTGCGCGCGGTGTTCGGCGAGTATCGCGGCCCGACCGGCGTGGCGGTGGTGGTCTCGACCGGCGAGGCCGAGGATGTCGAGGCGGTGAAGGCCGAGGTCGAGCGCGTCTCGCAACTGCTGGGCCGCACGCTCACCTACCTGGTCGGCAAGCCGGGCCTGGACGGCCACTCCAATGGCGCCGAGCAGATCGCCACCCGCGCCCGCGCCTGCGGCATGGAGGTGGTCTATGACGGCATCCGCTCGACGCCCGAAGAGATCGTCCGCCGCGCCAAGGAAAGCCGCGCTCACGTGGTCGGCCTGTCGATCCTGTCGGGCTCGCACCTCGATCTGGTGCAGGAGGTCATCCGCGTGATGCGCGCCGAGGGCCTGGGCGACATCCCCGTGGTGGCCGGCGGCATCATCCCGCCCGAGGACGCCCTGATCCTCAAGCAGATGGGCGTGGCGCGGATCTACACGCCCAAGGACTTCAAGATCACCGAGATCATGGGCGACGTGGTGAAGCTGGTGGAAGCGACGGCGCTGGAGCGGGTTTGAGCGCGGTTCGTGCTATGATTACCTCATGACCCTCGACGAGGCCCTCACCAAACTGCGCGCGGCCAAGCCGCTGCTCGACCGCTATGGCGTCGCGCGCGTGGGCGTGTTCGGCTCGACGGCGCGTGGCGAGGCGGGGCCGGACAGTGACGTGGGCGTGCTGGTGGAGTTCGCGCCTCAGGTGTTGCCGGGATTCGGATTCTTCAGGCTGGAGCGAGATCTGGCCGCGCTGTTTGGCCGTCCCGTTGATCTCGTTACCATCGACGGACTGCACCGGCTGATGGAGCGCCAGGTGATGCGCGAAGTCACCTACATTTAGGCCACCCCAACAACGGGTATCCCCGCTTTCGGGAGGCTCGTCGTCGAGACCTAAGTTCGCCCCAGCCGCCAGGCCGCGACAAACCCGACCACGGCCAGCGGCAGGAATGCGCCGAACAGGACCAGGCCGTTGGTCGGGGCCAGAGCCAGATCCACGCCGTGGCTGAAGCCGAGAACATTGGCGATAGCGCCGGCGCCGGCTGAGCCGACGGCGCCGCCGATCAGCTGGGCGGTGGGGACGGCGCCGGAAGCCGTGGCCTGTTCCTCGGCCGGGACGGCGGCGATGGCGCGGCGGGCGATGAAGGCGTGGCAGAGGCCAAAGCCGGCGCCGAGAACGCAAAAGGCGGCGGCGATCTCCATCAAGGTTCCGCGCGGCACGGCCCAGGCCGAGAGGGCGGCGCCGAGCAGGATTACCCCAGCCCCGAGGCGGACCAGGCGACCGTCCTTCTCGGCCGGGGTGTGGCCGACCAGCATGGCGCAGAGGGTCCAGCCGGCCGCGATCGCGCCGGTGACGTAGCCCGCCGTCAGGGGCGAGGCGTGGTGGATGACCTGGATGAAAGCCGGGCCATAGACCGTGAAGCCGATCACCGCCGCCTCGCAGGCGAAGATGGTCAGCAAGCCGAGGCCCGTGGCGGTGCGCAGGTCGGCCGCCGTGCGGGGCAGCAGGCGGTGGTGGGTCCTGGCGTTGGCGGCCAGCATGGCGGCCATGCCAAGGACGCCGCCGATCGCCAGGCCGATCGCCCATCGCGGCGAGGCCACGACGCCGGCCGCGCCGATCAGGCTGACGCCGACCACCAGCAGGAAGAGCTGCAGGCTGGGAATGCGGCTCTGACCCTTTTCGTTCTTGTCGGCCGGCAGCATGACCATCACCGCGCCGACGAAGATGATCGCCTGGACCACGAACAGCCAGAACGCTCCACGCCAGAAGCCGGCGGCGGCGAACAGGCCGCCCAGCAGCGGGCCCAGCAGGGTCGCCGCGCCCCAGATCCCCGCCACCGCGCCATAGACCCGCGGCCACAGGCTTTCGGGGAAAAGGGCGGTGATGGCGACGTAGCAGAGGGCCACGACCGCGCCCGCGCCCAGGCCCTGGAGCAGGCGGCCCAGAATGAAGGTGACGAACTCCGGCGCCAGGGCGCTCATCGCGCAGCCGATGGCGTAGACGAGGCCCGTCAAGGCCGTGGCGGTGCGCAGGCCCAGCGCCATGGAAAGCTTGCCCGAACAGGCCCCGGCGACGATCGAGCCGGTCAGATAGGCCGCCACCGACCAGCCGAAATACTGGTAGCCGCCGATCTCGTTGGCGACGCTGGGCATGATCGTCGCCGTCACCAGGGTGTCGGCGGCGTTCAGCCAGATGCCCAGGCACAGCAGGGCGAAGCGCGGCGCCAGGGTCTTGTCGACCAGGCGCCCGGAAGAGGCGGGCGTGTTCATGCCGGGCACATGGCCTTTTTCCGCGTCATAGCCAAGTCCGGAGAACCTCGACGGTTGAACCCGTCGCCTTGGTCGTGCTTGGTGACCGGCGTTAACCTTTTCCTTCGGGGCGCTTTCCCAGTTCCATGCGCTATCGCGTTCCGCACAATCCGCGCATCGAGCACGAGGTCCGTCATCGGGCGCGCCTGGCCCGTTACGCCGGCCTCGTCATCCTGTGGCTGATCGTGCTGCTGATGACCTTCGTGGCCGAGCGGAAGATTCCCGACCAGCACCTGCCGTGGAAGCCGCTCAGCGTCGTCGATCCGGTCGGCCTGGCCACCCGGGTCAAGGCGGCGCGGGCCGGGGCCGACCCCAAGCTGTGTCGCGGGATCATGGCCAAGGCCGGGGTTGTCTATGCCGAGGTCCCCGAACGCACCGAGGGCGAGTTCTGCGAACTGCGCGACGCGGTCCTGTTGCGGTCGGGCCTGGCCAGGCTGGAGCCGGCCGAGGCGCCGCTGGTCTGCAAGGAAGCCCTGGCCCTGACCATCTGGGAGCGCCAGGTGGTGCAGCCGGCCGCCGACGAACTGCTGGGCCAGGGTGTGGCCGGCATCGAGCACTATGGCAGCTATGCCTGCCGGCGGATGTACGGCCAGAAGGATGGGCCGGTCAGCGAGCACGCCCGCGCCGACGCCATCGACATCGCCGGTTTTAGGCTGACCGACGGCCAGGTCGTCAGCGTGGCGTCGGACTGGACCGATCCGGGTCCGCGCGGCCAGTTCCTGCGGCGGGTGCGCGACGGCGCCTGCCGGGTGTTCCTGACCACGCTGAGCCCGGACTACAACGCCGAGCACCGCGACCACTTCCACCTGGATATGAGCGGGTGGACGAAGTGCTCGTGACAGGGCGTCAGAGCGTCGCCGCCAGCGCCGCCAGCTGATCCGCCACGATCCCCCAGCCTTCGTGGAAACCCATCTGCTCGTGGGCGGCCTTATCCTCGGCGGTCCAGTGGCGGGCCACGGCGCGGTAGCGGGTCTTGCCGTCGCCCAGGTCCTCGAAGGTGACGGTGGCCACCATGAACGGCTTGGTCGAGGGCTTCCAGGTTTCGGTGAAGGCGTCGGTGAAGACGATCTTCTCGTTGGGGATCACTTCCAGATAGACGCCCGGCTGCGGCACGACCTCGCCGTTCGGCCCGTTCATCTCCAGATAGGTGTTGCCGCCGGTGCGGACATCCATGCGCACATTGGAGACGGTCCAGGGCTTAGGGCAGAACCACCGCGGCATCAGCTCCGGCGTGGTCCAGCACGCGTAGAGCTTCTCGCGTGGCGCATCGATGATCCGTTCAAGGACGAGTTCGCGGTCAGCGGGGAAGTCGGCGGCGTGGGCGGTGTCGAGCGGCATTGAGCGTCTCCTGTTGATCCGAAGTCTCGCCGCAAGGACGGGCGCGATCCAGGCGTCCCGACATCGGTCGCTAAAAATTCCAAAGAACGATGTTCCGTGGTTGAATTCGCCAAATCCCGGCGGCTCCAGCACAGAGGCGCGGGTCCGAAAGACGGATGCTTGCCTTCGACGGTCGGACGGTCCGACCCGCCAAGGATAAGACCATGACCCGCAAGCTCGCGGGCGCGCTCGCCGCCCTGACTGTCTCGACCCTGTTCGCCACGACCTCGGCCCACGCGGTCGAGCCGTTCCCCGCCGGCTTCAAGGCCAGCGACATCGCCGCCAACGGCACGACCCTGCACGTCCGCGTCGGCGGAACGGGTCCGGCGGTGGTGCTGCTGCACGGCTTCGCCGACACCGGCGACATGTGGGCTCCGGCGGCCAGGGAGCTGGCCAAGACCCACACGGTCATCGTGCCCGACCTGCGCGGCATGGGTCTGTCGGCCCATCCGGAAGGCGGCTACGACAAGAAGACGCAAGGCGAGGACATCGCCGCGGTGATGGACGCCCTGAAGGTCCAGAAGGCCCAGCTGGTCACCCACGACATCGGCAACATGGTCGGCTACGCCCTGGCCGCCGAGCATCCCGACCGCATCACCAGGTGGGTGGTGATCGACGCTCCGCTGCCGGGCATCGGCCCCTGGGACGAGATCCTGAAGCTGCCGATGCTGTGGCACTTCAACTTCCGCGGTCCGGACATGGAGCGTCTGGTCGCCGGCCGCGAGCGCATCTATCTGGACCGTTTCTACAACGAGCTGTCGTTCAAGCCGGCCTCGATCACGGAAGAGACCCGCCAGCACTACGCGGCGCTCTACGCCCGCCCCGGCGCGATGCATTCGGCCTTCGAGCAGTTCAAGGCCTTCACTCAGGACGCCGTCGACAACCAGGCCTTCGCCGCCAAGGGCAAGCTGCCCATGCCGGTGCTGGCGGTCGGCGCCGACCACTCGTTCGGCGAGCGCCAGGCCGAGGTGCTGCGCTTCGTGGCCAGCGACGTAACGGCCAAGGTGCTGCCCGACTCCGGGCACTGGGTGATGGAGGAACAACCCGCCGCGACCACGGCGATCATCACGGGGTTCCTGGACTAGGATCGCCCGTTCCCTGTCTTCCCGGCCGCGGCGCCGCCGAGAGCCGGGATGACAGGATCGCTTGACCCATCGCCGCCTTGCCGCCAGTTTGATGTCAAATTCAAACAAACGTTTAGGGTGGCGCGATGAACCTCTTCGACCTGACCGGCAAGGTGGCGGTCATCACCGGGTCCTCGCGCGGCATCGGCAAGGCGATCGCCGAGCGGATGGCCGAGCACGGGGCCAAGGTGGTGATCTCCTCGCGCAAGCTGGAACCGTGCGAGGAGGTCGCCGCCGCGCTCAACGCCAAACACGGACCGGGGACGGCCATCGCGGTTCCGGCCAATATCGCCTCGAAAGAGGATCTCCAGCACCTCGTCGACCAGACTCGCAAGGTCTTCGGCCAGGTCGACATCTGCGTCTGCAACGCCGCCAGCAATCCCTACTATGGTCCGCTGGCCGGGATCAGCGATGACCAGTTCCGCAAGATCCTGGACAACAACATCATCAGCAATCACTGGCTGATCGGCATGGTCGCGCCGGAGATGCGGGAACGGAAAGACGGCGCGATCATCATCGTCTCGTCGATCGGCGGCCTGCGCGGCAACGCCATCATCGGGGCCTACAACATCTCCAAGGCCGCCGACTTCCAGCTGGCCCGCAACCTGGCGCACGAGTTCGGGCCGGACAACGTGCGGGTCAACTGCATCGCGCCGGGCCTGATCAAGACCGACTTCGCCCGGGCGCTTTGGGAGAACCCCGAGACCCTGAAGCGCGCCACGACCGCCGTCCCGCTACGCCGGATCGGCGAGCCGGACGAGCTGGCCGGGGCGGCGGTCTATCTCGCCTCCAAGGCCGGCAGCTTCATGACCGGACAGGCGCTGGTGGTGGACGGCGGGGCGACCATTTGAGCGGGACGAACCCGAAGTCGTTCAATCCCGGAGACAAGCTTAACCGGTCCTACATCTATCGCCTCGAAGGGTGGCCGTAGTCTCCAGGGAACCGGACTTGCGGCGCCTTCTCGTCTTTCTTGCTCTGATCGGGTCCCTCGTGGCCGGCGCCGCGCACGCGCAAGGGTCCGTGCCCCTGGCTCAGCGCCTGGACCAGCTGGCTCGTGAGATCGGCGCGCACGAGGTTCGCAATCCTCCCCGCGGCAACGAAGACATCGAACGGGCCGGCCGCCGCGCCCTGCGTGATCGCGGCGAGGCCCGGCTCTATGGCCTGTGGCGGGTGCTCTACGCCTACAAGAGCAACCAGATCGAAGGCCGCTTTGGCGCCTGGGCCAAGCTGGCCCGCGAGGCGGCCGCCCATGACCACGACACCCAGCTCGCCACGCTCGTCGATCTGGAAGCCCTGGCCTATCGCCATGAGACCCGCGGCTTCCGCGCCTTCACCGAGGGCGACTGGCGCAAGTATCTGAGCCAATCCGGTCCCGACATCCGGGTGATGGCCGGCGTGGAGCGCGTAAGGCACCTGGGGCAGATGGGCCGCTGGGCCGAAGCCGCGCGCCTGGCCGCCGACCTGCAGGTCGATATCGAGCGGCGCGGCCGCGTCGCCGAACCGGTGCTGGCCGAGCTGCATCAGGTCCACAGCTACACGCTGTCGGACATCGGCGACAAGGAAGGCGCCCTGGACCACATGGCCCAGGCCGTGAGGCTGGACGAGCGCGACGCTTTCCACATCCGCAAGATCGAGCGGATCTACGACATCGCCTACACGGCCGCCGACCTGGGCGAGCTGGGCGCGGCTCAGCGCATGGCCGACCTGCATCACCGGATGGTCATGGCCGACGGCGACAAGGACCTGCGGACCTGGGACCAGCACCTGTGCGCGCGTATCGCCCTGCTGCTGAACCAGCCGCGCAAGGTGCTGGTGTGCCTCAGCGGCGCCCAGGCCGAGCTCGACAATCCCAACCGCCGGCTGCAGGTCATCCTGTTGCGCCAGCGCGCCCAGGCGCAGGCCCAGCTAGGCATGGCCGCCGCCGCCCGCGCCGACCTGGAGCGGCTGAAGAGCGTTCCGGCGGTGCTGAGCCAGCGCGACCTCCAAGCCGAAGCCCTGGTCCAGGCCTATATCGACCACGCCGAAGGCCGCGGCGCCCTGGCTTTCCAGGAACTGGACGCCTGGCGGCGCGCCAACAGCGCGGAGACCGAGAAGGCCCATGCGCGCAGCGTGACCGAGATATCCGCCGCCCTCGACAGCGAGCTGCGCGCCAAGCGCGACGAGAGCCGCCGCCTGACCGAGGAGGTGCGGCTCAGCCGCAGCCTGGCGCGGGCGTCCGTGGTCATCGCGCTCCTGCTCGGCGTCTTGGTCGCCGGGGGCGTCGCCTGGGCCCTCCACCAGCGCCGCGCCTCTCGCCGCCTGAAGGGCGCCCAGGAGCACGCCGAGGCCGCCAGCAAGGCCAAGTCGGCCTTCCTGGCGGTGATGAGTCACGAGCTGCGTACGCCGTTGAACGGCATGCTGGGCCTGGCCCAGGCGCTGCGCGCCGGGACCCTGACGCCGGAGCAGCGCGAGCAGGTCGACCTGATCATGGACAGCGGCGACACGTTGCTGGTTCTGCTGAACGACATTCTCGACCTCTCCAAGATCGAGGCCGGCAAGCTGGAGATCGCGCCCACGGTCGGCGACCTGGTCCGGACCTGCGCCCGTCTGGTCGGCGGCTACCAGCCGACGGCGCGCGAAAAGGGCGTGGCCCTGACCTTCAAGCTGGAGAGCGAAGCGCCCGGGCCGCTGATGTTCGACGGGGTGCGGGTGCGCCAGTGCCTGACCAACCTGGTCTCCAACGCCCTGAAGTTCACCACGGAGGGCAAGGTCGAGGTGGCCCTGGCCTGCTATCCGGAGGAGGAGGGGCGTGTCCGCGTGCGGCTGCGGGTGGCGGACACTGGCATCGGCATGAACAAGGCCACGGTCGCCAAGCTGTTCCGCCCCTTCGTCCAGGCCGACGCCTCGACCACCCGCAACTTCGGCGGCACGGGCCTTGGCTTGAATATCACCCGCCGGCTGGTCGAGATGATGCGCGGCGAGATCCGCGTCGAGAGCGAAGCGGGGCGGGGCTCGGTCTTCACCATCGAGATGCTGGTCGACGCGGCCGACGCCTCCGAACTGCCGGTCAGCCAGGCCGAGGCTGGCGAGAATGATGTCCGCTTCGCCGCCTTGCATGGCCGCCGCGTGCTGGTGGTCGACGACCATCCGGTCAACCGCCGTGTCATCCGTCTCTTCCTCGAGCCGTTCGAGTGCGAGCTGGTCGAGGCCCAGAACGGCCAGGAGGCGCTGGACGTGTTGGAGCGCGAGCCGGTCGATCTCATCCTGATGGACGTCAACATGCCGGTGATGGACGGGCTGGAGGCCACGCGTCGGCTGCGCGGGGATTCGCGGTTGGCGCGGCTGCCGGTGATCGCGCTGACGGCCGATGTCATGTCGGCGCAGATCAAGATATGCCTGGAGGCGGGCTGCGACGCGCACGTCGCCAAGCCGATCGACCTGCGGAACTTGCTGTCGGTGATGGATACGTGCCTGGCGCGGGGTGTGGCGCGCGAGGTGATGGCGGGACTGAGCGCGCTGTAGCCTATCGGCTTTGTCCGCTGAAAGCAGTCCGGGCCCTCGCCAGCCGCTCCACCGCCGCATCCAGCGTCGCGTCCGCCTTGGCGAAGCATAGCCGCACCACGTTGCGCACCGGGGCCTCGGCGAAGAACGCCGACACCGGGATCGCCGCGACGCCGAACTCGACGACGATCCGTTCACAGAAGGTCACGTCGTCGACCATGATCCCCGACGCCGTCAGGTCGACGTTGAGGAAATACGTCCCCTGGCTCTCCAGCACGACATAGCCCGCCGCGCGCAGGCCGGCGGTCAGGCGGTCGCGGGAGCGCTGCATCTCGGCGGGCATCTGGTCGAACCAGGCGCGGTGGTTGTCGAGGCCCCACGCCACGCCGGTCTGCAGGTTCGGCGGCGTGGTGAAGGTCAGGAACTGGTGGGCCGCCGCCAGAGGCCCGATCAGGGCGGGCGCGGCCATCAGGAAGCCGACCTTCCAGCCGGTCATGCCGAACAGCTTGCCGGCCGAGCCGATCTTCACCGTCCGCTCGCGCATGCCTGGGAAGGTCATCAGCGGCCGATGCTCGCGTCCGTCGAACACCACCGCCTCCCACACCTCGTCGCAGACCGCGATCGTGTCGTGCTCCACGCAGAATTCGGCCAGCAGGGCGAGGTCCTCGGCGGGCGTGACGATCCCGGCCGGGTTCAGCGGGCTGTTCAGCACCACCATCCGGGTCCGGTCGCTGAACGCCGCCTCCAGCATCGCCCGGTCGAAGCGCCAGTGCGGCGGGGCCAGACGGACCAGTCGGGGAATCCCGCCCGCGCGGCGGACCAGCGGCAGGTAGGCGTCGTACAGGGGCTGGAACAGCACCACCTCGTCGCCGGGCGAGATCAGGGCCGTGAACGCCGCCGCCAGGGCCTCCGTGGCGCCGGAGGTGACGACGATCTCCGTGTCTGGATCAAGTTCCAGGCCTTGCGTCCGGCCATAGTGCCCGGCCACGGCGGCGCGCAGCTCCGGCAGGCCGCGCATCGGCGGATACTGGTTGGAGCCCTCGATCAGCGCCCGCGCCGCGGCCTCGCGGACGGGCAGGGGGCCCTGGTCGTCGGGAAAACCCTGGCCCAGATTGATCGCGCCGTGCTGGCGCGCCAGCCCGCTCATCCGCTCGAAGATCGTGGTGGGCAGGTTGTCGAAGACGGGATGGACCATGCCCTTGCCTAACACGGCGCGGGAATTCTGAAACCCGGCGGCCGCTCGCGCATTCTCATGGCTCAGCTTTTAGAGGAGGGCATCATCATGCACGGCGTCGGTTTCATCGGAGCCATCATCATCGGGATCTTCGCCGGCTGGATCGCCGAGAAGATCATGAAGCGCGACCACGGCCTGCTGACCAACCTGATCGTCGGCCTGGTCGGCGCGCTGATCGGCGCGTTCCTGGCCGGCATGCTGGGCATCCACTTCTGGGGCTGGGTCGGCAGCCTGCTGATCTCGACCCTGGGCGCGGTGCTGCTGCTGTGGCTGCTGGGGCTGGTGAAGAAGAACTAGGACGGGGTCGTCGGAGGGGGAGGAGGGTTGGGCGTCTACCCTACCGCCGTTTCTTCTTCCTCCGCGCCGTCGTCCGCGCCTTCGCGCCGCATCCGCCGCGCCAGGTTCGACAGCAGGAAGCTCGGGATGTCGCCCACCGGCATCGGCCGCCCGTACAGGAAGCCCTGGAAGGTGTCGCAGCGCATGTCGGACAGCAGCCGCGCCTGGGCGGCGGTCTCGACACCCTCGGCGGTGACCTCCAGGTTCAGGGTCTGGCCCAGCAGGGCGATGGTGCGCAGGATGTCGGCGATGGCCGTGTTGTCCTGCATTTCCGCCACGAACGAACGGTCGATCTTGATCTTGTCGAACGGGAACCGCCACAGATAGGCCAGGCTGGAATAGCCGGTGCCAAAGTCGTCCATGGCGATCTTGACGCCCAGGGCCTTCAGGGCGGCCAGCTGTTCCAGGGTTTTGGCGCTGTCGTGCAGCAGCAGGCCCTCGGTGATCTCCAGCTCCAGGCGGTCCGGCGCCAGGCCCGACCCGGCGAGAGCGGCCTTGACCTGGGCGACCAGGTCGCCCGAGGCGAACTGGTTGGGCGACAGGTTGACGGCGACGGTCAGGTGGGAGGGCCAGCCGGCGGCGGTCCTGCAGGCCTCGTGCAGCACCCACTCGCCGATCTTGCCGATCAGGCCCCATTGCTCGGCGGACTCGATGAAGTCGTCCGGCGGCACCAGGCCCCGGCGCGGATGCTGCCAGCGCAGCAGGGCCTCGAAGCCGGTGGTTTCGTGCTCATGAGCGCCGATCAGCGGCTGGAAGAACAGCTTCAGCTCGTTGTTGGCCAGGGCGTCACGCAGGTCCAGTTCCAGCGCCCGGCGCTCCTGGGCCCAGACGTCCATGGCGGTCTCGAAGAAGCGATAAGCCCCGCGTCCGTCACCCTTGGCGCGGTAGAGGGCCAGGTCGGCGTTCTTCAGAAGGCCGTCCGGATCGTCGGCGTCGAATGGCGCGACGGCGATGCCGACGCTGGCTCCGATCAGCACGTTGTGGCCGCGCACGTCGTAGGGATGCGAGAGCGCGTCGACGATGGTCATGGCCAGGACGCCCAGCGCCTCCGCGCCCGGCGAGGGGGCGATGACCACGGCGAACTCGTCACCGCCGAGGCGCGAGACCAGACCTTGGGCCCCGACGCAGTCGCGCAGGCGGGTGGCGGCCTGGACCAGCAAGGCGTCGCCGATCGGGTGGCCCAGGCTGTCATTGACGCCCTTGAAATGGTCGAGGTCCAGGCACAGCACGGCGCAGCCTTTGCCGCTTCCGCCATGGGCCTTGGGCTTGCCATGCTCGGTCCAGGCCTTGCCCAGGGCCTGCAGGAACGACAGGCGGTTGGGCAGCTGGGTCAACACGTCGTAGTGGGCCAGGCGCGAGATGCGGGCCTGATCCTCGCGGGCCTGGGTGATGTCGGCGCCCACGCCCCGGAAACCGATGAAGGCGCCGTCCAGGTCGAGCACGGGTTTGGCCGACAGTGACCACCAGTGGGTCTCCCTGGACTCGGGATTTGGACCGACGCCGATCGAAACGACCACGTCGCGGAAGGTCTTCTGTTCGGCGAACAGGGCCGAGAGGGAGGCGACCGGGCCGCTCGGGGCCTCGGCCGCGCCGCACAGCTCGGACATCGGCCGGCCGATCAGCGCGTCCTTGTCGGCGCCGGCCGCGGCGGCCATGCGGTCGGAGACATAGGTCATGGCCCCGGAAGCATCGACCTCCCACAGCCAGTCGCTGGCGCCTTCCTCGAAGTCGCTGAGCAGCAGCGACACGACCAGCCTCTGCTGTTCCAGCTCGTCGGCGGCGACGAGGCGTTCGACGAAGATCTTGGCGTGTGACAGGCACGAGACGCTGACCACCAGGTGGCAGAAGATCAGCAGGCCGCCCAGGGCGTACAGGACCGGGTCGTTGCTGGTGGCCAGCACCCACAGGGCGCCGATGACCATGGGAGTCGAATAGGCGATGGCGGCGGCCGGCAGGGTCAGCATGGCGAAGCCGCCGCAGCCGATCATGCCGGCCAGGACCGAGGCGACCAGCATCGGCATGGCGTCCGAGAAGCCCTGCGCCTTGGGCATGGTCAGGACTGGCAGTACGCTCCACAATAGGCCCAGCAGGCCCGCCTGGATGACGATGCGGCGCACGCCGCGCGCGGACACCGTGGACTTGGCGCTCTTGCGGCGCCGGGCGGCGTACCAGCCGCGCAGACCCAGCAGCGCGTAGCTCATCACCAGCGCCGCCCAGACCGTCAGGATGACGCGGTGCGGGCCGGTCAGGCCGGCCAGATTGACCAGCAGGGCGATGACGATGTTGGCGCTCATCATCACAGGAGTCATGCGCAGGATGCTTTGCACCTGCTCCATGCGCACGCGTCCGGCCATGGCCTCGGGCACGGCGGGAGTCACGCGCTCGGCGAGCGCGGCCAGGCCGCGGCCGATCCTCGAGCTGGCGATGGCGCGCACGCGCGGTCCTCGTCTCATCCGGAGTGGAGATCCCCTGGGCAAATCATCGTTCGCCCGGGTAAACCTCCGGTTAAGTCGACGTGTCGTTTGAGCAAACCGTGCGATGGATTCGCATGCGCGCCGGTATTCGCGCGCGGCGCTTCAGATGACGCCGTCGCGTCAACCGCAAAGAAAAAGGCCGCCGTCCTTTCGAACGGCGGCCCAATTTTCGAAGGGTGAAGAACCCTACTCTTCCTTGACGCGACGCTTGCGGAACGACGGGTTCAGGATCTGCTTGCGCAGGCGGATGCTCTTCGGGGTCACCTCGACCAGCTCGTCTTCCTCGATATAGGCGATGGCCTGTTCGAGGGTCATGCGGCGCGGCGGGGTCAGGCGGATCGACTCGTCCTTGCCCGAGGCGCGGACGTTGGTCAGCTGCTTGGCCTTCATCGGGTTGACGTCGAGGTCGTCCTGACGGGCGTTCTCGCCGATGATCATGCCGAGGTAGCACTTCTCGTTGGCGCCGACGAACATCACGCCGCGCTCTTCCAGGTTCCACAGCGCGTAGGCCGCGGTCTCACCGTCCGAGTTCGAGATCAGCACGCCCTTGCGCTGCTGGTCGAAAGCGCCCTTGTACGGCTCGTAGTGGCTGAACACGCGGTTCAGCACGCCCGAACCGCGCGTGTCGGTCAGGAACTCGCCCTGATAGCCGATCAGCGAGCGCGAGGGGGCGACCAGCTGGATGCGGGTCTTGCCCGCGCCCGACGGGCCCATGTCCTTCAGCTCGGCCTTCCGCAGCGACAGCTTCTCGATGACGATGCCCGAGAATTCGTCGTCGACGTCGATCATGACGTCTTCCATCGGCTCCAGGCGCTTGCCGGTTTCCGGATCGGTCTGGAACACGACGCGCGGACGGCTGATCGACACCTCGAAGCCTTCGCGGCGCATGTTCTCGATCAGGACGCCCAGCTGCAGTTCGCCCCGGCCCGACACTTCATAGGCGTCGCCTTCGGCCGTCTCGGTGACCTTGATGGCCACGTTCGATTCGGCTTCCTTCAGCAGGCGGTCGCGGATCACGCGGCTCTGGACCTTGTCGCCTTCGCGGCCGGCCAGCGGGCTGTCATTGACCGAGACCGTCATCGAGATGGTCGGCGGATCGATCGGCTGGGCCGGCAGGGCCTCGGTCACTTCCAGGGCGCACAGGGTGTCGGCGACGGTGGCCTTCGACATGCCGGCGATGGCGACGATGTCACCGGCTTCGGCGCCTTCGTCGACCGGCGAACGCTTCAGGCCGCGGAAGGCCAGCACCTTGGTGATGCGGCCGCGCTCGATTTCCTTGCCGTTGCGATCCAGGGCCTTGATGGCCATGCCCGGGATGGCCTTGCCGCTCTCGATACGGCCGGTCAGCAGGCGGCCCAGGAACGGGTCGCTTTCGATCAGCACGTTCAGGATCTGGAACGGCTCGTCGGTCTTGGCGATCTGCTTCGGCTCCGGCACGTGGCGGACGATCAGGTCGAACAGCGGGGCCAGGTTGTCGTTGGGCACGTTCATGTCGAGCGTGGCCCAGCCGGCGCGGCCCGAGGCGTAGATGTGCGGGAAGTCCAGTTGCTCGTCCGTGGCGCCGATGGCGGCGAACAGGTCGAAGGCGGCGTTGTGGACGCGGTCCGGATCGGCGTGGGCGCGGTCGACCTTATTGATGCAGAGGATCGGCTTCAGGCCCATCTTCAGCGCCTTGGTCAGCACGAACTTGGTCTGCGGCATGACGCCTTCCTCGGCGTCGACCAGCAGGACGCAGCCGTCCACCATGCCCAGGATACGTTCGACTTCGCCGCCGAAGTCGGCGTGGCCGGGGGTGTCGATGATGTTGATGCGGGTTTCGCCCGCTTCACCGTTCCACAGCACGCTGGTGCACTTGGCCAGAATGGTGATGCCGCGCTCGCGCTCCTGGTCGTTGGAGTCCATGGCGCGCTCGGTGGTGGCTTCATTGGCGCGGAAGACGCCCGACTGGGCCAGCAGCTGGTCGACGAGGGTGGTCTTGCCATGATCGACGTGCGCGATGATGGCGATATTTCGCATGGACATGGGAACGGACGGACTTTCGGGAGGAATAGGAGATGACGCTCTACGCGTCAGGCGCGCGGCTTTTACGCGACTGCGGCCGATTTATCCACCCCTGACGCTCGGAAAGACTTGTCGCAGGTAACCGGTGTCATCAACAAAGCCTTATGAGGCTTGGGTTTGCGAGGTGTTCTCGCCAGAGACCGTTTCAAACGCAACAAATTGTGCGCCGCAACATGCCCAAAAATAAGGCAGTTCCAAATAGCGCCGTTCCGCGATCCTTATCCCACAACGGGTTGCGCGATACTCCTGTCAAAAAATCGACATTAACGCCGACTTTTTTACTTGCCTGTTTTTGCGCCGCACCCTATAAACATTCCTGTGAGGCGGCGCTGCCGCTTCTGCCCTTCCTGGGCGTTTCCTCCCTAATGAACTGGCCCGGCGGTTTCGCCGGGCTTTTTTTTGGTCCGAGCGGCCGCGGGCGTCTTTGATCGATGACAACGCGTGTCGAGCGATAGGTTCGGATCAAATTCGAGGGTCGGACGCCGTGGCCCTTCCCGCCTTAACGCAGCTCCGCCAGATCCAACCGCGCCAGCGCCCGGGTCAGCGACTCGGCGTCGGCCGTGAGTCGCGCCAGGCCCTCGGTCGGCTCGCGGGTTGTCTCGTTCATATAGAGCGCGCGGTTGATCTCGATCTGCAGGGCGTGGGTGCGGCGGGCCGGGCGACCGTAGTGCTCGGTGGTGTAGCCGCCCGCATAGGGGGCGTTGCGGACGACGCGGTAGCCCAGGGTCTCCAGCTCGCGCTCGACCAGGCCAGTCAGCTTGGGGGAGCAGGCCGCGCCGAAGCGGTCGCCCAGCACGATGTCGCACGGCCCCCCGTTGCGGGCCCGCTGGCCGTGCGCGGCCGCCGCCGGCATCGAGTGCCAGTCGATCAGGATCGCCGCCCCGTGCGCCGCGCGCGCCGCCGCCAGTTGGCGGTCCAGGGCGTCGTGATAGGGGCGGTGGGTCAGCTCCACCCGCGCCCTGGCCTCGGCGAAGGTCAGCTTGCGGGCGTAGATCGGCCGGCCCTCGCCGGCGATGCGGGGAATCGTGCCCAGCCCCGCCGCCACCCGGGCCGAGCGGCCGTGGGCGTAGTCGGGCAGGGTCTCGGCGAACATCGAGGGGTCCAGCTCCCACGGTTCGCGATTGAGATCGACATAGGCGCGGGCGAAGCGGGCGCGGATGACGCTGGCCCCCAGGGTCGGCGCGCCGCCGATGATCCGATCGACGAAGGCGTCCTCCGAGGCGCGCAGCGTCTCGAGCGGCAGGCGGGCGGCGGCGATCATGTCTTCCGGATAGATCCCGCCCGAATGGGGCGAGGCGAACACCAGGGCCGTGGGCGGGGCGGCCCCGGCCGGGGCGGCGCGCGTCACTTCGAACGCCGGGCCGCCGAACGTCTCAAGAGGCGCGGTCATTCCCCCGTCCTTTGGGACGTCGTCCGCCGAGAGGGGCCGCCAAGCGCTCATGCCTCGCATCATCGAAGCCCGACCGCGCCGGGTCAAACGACAAACAGCGCGACGGCGGTTCGTCCACAGCCCGCGACACTTAGGTTCATCCCCGATTTACGCTCATCGCGCTAAGGTGACCGCTTCCGATCGACGACTTTCCCTGGAACGTGACCTCATGGCCCGCATCCTTCTCGCCGAAGACGATGATTCCCTCCGCGGCTTCCTGGCGCGGGCGCTGGAACGCGCCGGCTTCGAAGTCCAGGCCTGCGCGGATGGCGAGGAAGCCGTCCAGCACCTGGAACATCCCTGGGACCTGCTGCTGACCGACATCGTCATGCCGGGCATGGACGGCATCGAGGTGGCCCGTCAGGCCGCCGCCCGCGACCCCAGCCTGCGCATCATGTTCATCACCGGCTTCGCCGCCGTCGCCCTCTCGGCCCAAGACCGCGCGCCGGCCGGCGCCAAGGTTCTGTCCAAGCCGGTCCACCTGCGCGATCTGGTCGCCGAGGTGGAAAAGATGATGGCCGCATAGGGCCTTCAAAAAGTTTCGCTAAAAGTTTTCGGGGCGGCTTGCGTACCGGCCAAGCCGCCGCTATACCCCCACACCTTCCCGGCCGGGACGTCTTCACGGAGACGCTTCGGATCGCTTCGGCGGACGCGTAGCTCAGCGGGAGAGCACTACGTTGACATCGTAGGGGTCACAGGTTCAATCCCTGTCGCGTCCACCATCCTCCTTCTGATAAATCAGTGACTTGCGGCGATATCGAGGATTCGATCCTCGACCGTCTTCCGCTGCCTCCCTCTGCCTTCGCGCGCGCCTGCCGTCGGTGACGATCGTGGCCGACGCTGGAGCCGGGCTCTCGGGACCGGGGGTGTTTCAGCGCGCGACCGCTTCGAGTTCGGCGGCGTCGACGTGGTCGACGTGGCCGAAGCCCTTGCGGTAGTCGAGCACCGAGATCACCAGGGGCGTGACGCAGAACACCGCCATCGCCTGGTCGCCGACCGCGAAGGCGCTCTCCAGTTGAGGAAACCTGGCCAGGAAGAGGCGGCCGACGGCGATGAGTTGGTCGGGATCAGCCAGTCTGGCGGCCGAGCCGCTCATCGACAGGCCCCGGATCTCGCTCCAGTCGCCGTAAGGCAGGTTGATGGTGAGGGCCACGCGCGAATCGCGCGCCAGATTGTGGGCTTTCTGAGAGTCGGCCGAACAGCCGAAGTAGATCGAAAGTCCGTCGCTGACATAGGACACCGTGGTGGCCTGGGGCGCCCCGTCGTCGCGAAGGGTCGCCAGGGTCAGGTCTCTGCCAGCCTCCAGGACTGTCAGAATCTCGTGTCGAAGGGCGTGATCCATGGTGACCTCCAAGGCTGTCGGAAGATGATGCGTGTCGTTGTCCTGTTGATCGTGGCGTCGGACGGCGCGGCGAACCGGGGGGAGGGGCGACGAGGTCCGCCCCAACCAGGGTGTCAGCGGGAGTCCGGGCGGCGCCTCGCCGGCGCTTCCGGCTCGTCGATGTCCAGAGACTTGATATAGGCCGTCAGGGCCGCGATCTCGGCCGACGAGAGGGGCTTGCGGGGCATGCGATAGTGGCCGACGGCGGAGATCGTCTCGAGCTCCCAGTCCAGACGCGTGTCCTGGTACCGGCGCGCGACCTCCTTGAAGGTCGGCGGCGCGCCGGTGGCCGATGCGCCTTCCAATTGATGGCAGGTCAGGCACTTGTTGCTCGCCAGGACGCGGCCGGTATCGACGGCGCGCCCGCGCGCGACCTCGGCGGGAGAGACCCGGTCCAGGGCCGCGCAGCCCGCGAGGGTCGCCAGCGCCAGGGCGCCGAAAAGCATTCGATAGTTTCGCATGAAGCCTCCCACGCCGCTCCACGGCCTTGACGCGGTCATCATCGCCCGCCTGGCCGGCGGAGATTTGACATGGAGCAACGCGCCTACGGGAAACTGCGGATGTCGGCCTGGCTGGCGCGGCGCCACAACGGCGCTGACCAAAAGGACCGCTGGTGGCCCGCTCCCTTTGCTTCCCAGGAGAACGGCAGTGAAGAACATTCTTTTGCTCGTCCATGGCGACAAGGGCCTGGAGGCCCGGCTGCAGGTGGCGCTGGATCTCGCTCGGGCGTTCGAGGGCCACATTCAGTGCGCCGACGTCACGCCCCTGACCCTCTATCCCGCCGATCCGATGGCATGGTCGAGCGGCATGCCGCTGGACGAGGACCGAAAGCTCGAAGTGGAGCTTCGCCAACGCCTTGAGCCGCGCCTGGCGGGCGAAGGCGTTTCCTGGAACTGGACCGAGAGCGTCGGCGACATCGGCGTCTGCCTGACCAACCAATCGCTCCTGTCCGATCTCATCGTGGTCAACTGTCGGCGCGACGCCTTCCTGGCGGATCATCGTCGGGGCCTTGTCGGCGATCTGGCCGTCCACGCGCGACGCCCGATCATCGCCGCGCCCGAGACGGCGGCCGGGATCAAGCTGGGCGGGGCGGCGATCGTGGCCTGGGACGGCTCGGCGCCCGCCGCGGCCGCGCTGCGCTCGGCGATTCCGCTGCTGTGCCTGGCCTCGGAGGTCCACCTGGTGACCGTCGGAGAACTGGATAGCGGGCCTTCGGCCGAGGACGCGGCCGTCTACCTGTCGCGGCATGGCGTGCGGCCCCAGGTTCATGCGATCGCGCGGGGCAAGGCCTCGCCGGACCGGGTGCTGCTGGACCTGGCCGACAATCTCCGCGCCGGCTACTGCGTGATGGGGGCGTACGGGAAGGGACGTCTCTCCGAAGCGCTGTTCGGCGGCGTGACGCGGCGCATGGTCGAGGCGGCCGCCCTGCCGCTGGTCCTGGATCACTAGACGCGTCGTCCGTCACAAATGTGTCAGGCAGGGCCGCTAGGTCAGCGCGGGGCTTGGCAGGGCGGGCGTAATGTTCAATTTCTCGGACGAGCGGACGCGATGGTTCATGAACCACGTCCTGCCCCACGAGCCTCGATTGCGGGCCTGGCTGCAAGGCCGGCGCAGCGCGGTCTTCGACGTCGATGACGTGATCCAGGAGACCTATACGATCCTGGCCGCCCGCGAGACGGTCGAGGATATCCGCAATCCTCGCGCCTATCTCTTCCAGGTGGCGCACTCGATCATCGTGCATCATGTGCGGCGGGCCCGCATCGTTTCGATCCGGGCGGCCGACGACCTGGAAGGCTTCGATCCCGCCGATCAGGCCGCCTCTCCCGAGCAGACGGCGATCGACCGCGATGAATTGCAGCGCCTGGCCGAGGCCATAGCGGCCATGCCGGGGCGAATGCGCGAGGCGTTCATCCTGCGCCGCGTGCATGACTTGCCGCAACAAGAGGTCGCCAGGCGCATGAAGCTGTCGGAGAGTACGGTCGAAAAACATATCGGCCGAAGCTTCAAGTTCTTGATCCAGCGGTTCGGTGATAGCGGAAGACCCGGGTCTCGAGCCTCTAGGACTGTGAAAGCGGAGACCGCCGTCTTTGATCGCGCGAAAAACCAACGAGGACATTGACGACGTCGCGGTCGCGTGGGTCGCGCGGGAGGATCGCGCGCCGCTTTCCGAGGAGGACAAACAGGCCCTGCGGGTCTGGCTGGACGGGGATCCCCGCCGGCCGGGAGCCTATTTGCGGGCCAAGGCGGTGGCGATGCGCACCCTGTCCGCGCGCGCTCTGGGCGCCAACTACGATCCGGCCGGCTTCGGCGGCGCCGAGGGCGAGCAGAGGCCGTCGCGGCGGAGGATCATGGCCTGGGGCGGCGCGGCCCTGGCGTCCGCGGCCGTCGTCGGCGTCGCCATGGGCCTGCAGGCGCCCAGAGCCTACGCCACGGCCCGGGGCGAGATCCGGCTGACGCCTCTGGCGGACGGGTCGACGATGATGCTGAACACCCAGACCCTGGTGCGGGTGAAGTACGATCGCGACCGTCGGTTCGCGAGCCTCGATGAGGGCGAAGCCTATTTCACGGTCCTGCCAGATCCGGCTCGCCCGTTCGTGGTCGAGGTCGCGGGGCGGCGATTCAGCACCACGAGCGGGGCGTTCCGAATCCGCAAGCTGAAGGGCGAGCCGCTCGACGTGCTTGTCCACGGCGGACGCCTCGACCTGACCAGCCACGCGCCGCCCGGAGCCGAACGCGCCGTGGTGCTGGAGGCCAATATGCGGCTGACCGCGAGGGACAACACCGCGGCTGTTCCGCGTCGCGCCTCGCAGGATGAGGTCCGGCGGGATCTCTTGTGGCGGGAGGGCCAGATCGCCTTCGAGGGGGAGACCCTGGCGCAGGCGGCGGCGAGTTTCGCGCGCTACAGCGACGTCCGCGTGGTGGTGCCGGATCCGGCCCTGGCCCGCGAGCCGGTGGTCGGACTGTTCGCCGCCAACGATCCCGTCGGCTTTGGCCATGCGGTCGCCGAGATGTTCGGCGCCACCGCGGAGGTCAGGAACGGCGCCGTCGTTCTCCAGCGAGGCTCCGGCGAAGAATAAAGTTTTGTGACGTATGGAGGGGCGACGCGCCGCCGAGCCTCTCTGGCCCCGAACACCGCGCCTTCAGCGGTCATCGGGGATAGAGACCATGGTTTCCCAACGCGCCCTCCTGGCGTGCGCCGCCGCCGGGGCGATGCTGTGCATTACGTCGCCCGCGCTCGCCCAGACACGAACCTTCAACGTTCCCGCGCAACCCGCCTTCAAGGCGCTTCCCGAATTCGCCCGGCAGGCTCGGATGCAGATTATCGCGCCCGGACGCGACCTGGCGGGCATCCAGACGCCGGCGGTCGTGGGTGAGTTGGACGTGCGTCTGGCCTTGGCTCGCCTGCTGGAGGGCACGCCGCTCGAGGTCGCGCGGGACAACGGCCAGGTGATCGTCCTGCGCTCGACAGCGCGCGGTTCGCGCGGCCAGGCCGGACGCGGGGCCATTTCCGGCGCGGTGATCGACCCGGCCACCGGCGAATATCTGCGCGACGCCACGATCCGGATGGTGACGAGCAACGGCGAGCATCGCGCGGCCGCTTCCGGGGAGCGGGGCGAGTTTCGGCTGACGGACGTGCCGGCCGGCGAGGCGCAGGTCACGGTCAGCTTTACCGGCTATCCCGACAGCAGCGTGTCGGTGACCGTCGAGGCCGGCAAGAGCCTGCAACTCGACCTGCGGCTCTCGCGGTCCGGCGTGGACGACGCGACCAAGCTGGGCGAGGTCGTGGTCATCGCCTCTCAGCGCGACGGCGACGCGCGGGCGATCATGAGCCAGCGTCAGTCGATGGACATCAAGAACAGCCTGTCCTCCGAATCGTTCGGCGATATCGCCGAGGGCAATGTCGGCGAGTTCATCAAGCTCATGCCGGGCGTCGACACGAACGGCGAGGGCGATGACACGGTGCGCTATGTCCGCCTGCGCGGCCTGCCGTCGGAATATACCTCGGTGACCGTCAACGGGGTCAGCATGGCCGCCGCCGACGCCAATGACGGCTCGACCACCTCGCGCTCGTTCAGTTTCGAGCAGGTGTCGCTGAGCAGCATCGACTCTATCGAAATTTCCAAGACCATTAGCGCCGATGTCGACGCCAACGCGCCGGCGGGCGCCATCAACCTGCGCACCAAGCGCGCCTTCGACCGCAAGGGCCGCCGGGTCTCCGCCCAGCTCAATGCGTTCACGCATTCGGATCTGTGGAACGACAGGGAAACCGGCCCGGACGAAGGCCGACGCGGCGGCAAGTTCCTGCCGAGCGGCCAGATCGAATATTCGGATGTCTTCTTCAACCGTCGTCTGGGCGTCGTCGCCAGCGTCAGCCAGTCCAGAACCTACACGGAAATGGAGCAGACCTACTATCCGCGCAGCTACGTCCCGACCGCGGTCAGCCCGGAGCCGATGGCGCCGAACACCATCTACGCCCACATGCGCGGACAGGAGGTGTCGCGTTTCGCTTCATCCCTGACGCTGGATTTCAAAGCGACGGACCGGCTTATCCTGTCCTTGGCCGGCATCTACAATCAGTCCTATCTGTGGTCGGGCCAGCGCACCTGGATATTCACCACCGATGCGCGGACTCGCGGCGTCATCGGCGACGCCATGACTGATTTCACGACGAAAAAAGCGGCGTCGGCCACCGCGATTACCGCTCAGAACAACGCTATTTCCAAGGAGGGCAAGGGTAAGACCTTTATTCCCAGCTTCGAATATCAAGGCGATCATTTCGGGCTCGACGGCAACCTGTCCTATTCGGACTCGACGTCGACCTATGATCCCCTGGGCAAGGAAGGCTCCATCTTCAACCTGGTCACCTCGCCCACGGCGACCGGCAATTTCGCGGTGAAGCGTTCCGGCCTCATGGCCCAGGACTGGCGGATCACCCAGATCGACGGCCCGGACTGGAATGATCCGGCCAGTTTCAAGGCCGCCAATATCACCCTCAACACACAGGACGGCCGTTCCGCCCGCACCGAACTGGTCGGCGGCGCGTTGAACCTCACCGTCCCGGTGAAAATCCGCTCGACCCAACTGACGATCAAGACCGGTCTGAAGGCCAAACGCGCGGTCTATGATTTCAAGAATGAACGCAGCGCCCATCAGTACCGCTATACGGGCCCCTTGACCGTGGCGCAGTTTCTCGCCGACACGTCCAGTATAAACGAACTATCCTTCAATGATCTCGGTATCAAAGTCGCGTCGGTTTCGGGAGACTCGGCGCTCTATACCCCCAGTAATATAAAGATGGGGCAGTTCTTCCTCGCGCACCCCGACCAGTTCACGCAGGCGTTGACGGCGGACAACTACTATACCGCCTTTATCGCCAATACTCGTCATTTCGAAGAAGACACCAACGCCGCCTATCTGATGGCGACGGCGGAAATCACCGACAGGATCACCGGACGGCTCGGCCTGCGGTGGGAGGAAACCGAGACGCGCGCGCGCGAGTTCGATCCGTTGACCGCGGCCGCGGTCAAGGCGGCTGGATACGCGGTGTCGGCTTCGACCGGGCGCGCCACGACGATCGACGGCCTGAAGTACCAGTACGAGAGCCGGCCCAGGATCGACCGGGAGGGCTCCTATGACTATTTCTTCCCCAGCGCCTCGCTGAAGGTCGCCATCAACGACAGCACCGATTTCCAGCTGGGCTATAGCCGCACCATTCGCCGGCCCGAGGTCAACGTGCTGGCCGGCGTGTGGTCGGTCAATGACGACCTGCAGATTGTCACGGCGCCGAACCCGGGGCTGAAACCCGAACTGTCGGACAACATCTCCGTACGCATCGCCCACTACTTCGAGCCCATCGGGCTGGTGGCCATCAACTATTACCGCAACAAGGTCAAAGGCCTCTTCCAGACCGAAGATCTGACGGCGGAAGAATTCGGCTACGCGGGCACGGACTACGCGAACTATATGTTCCGGACCACCCGGACCGCCGGCGGCGACGCCATCAACATCAATGGCTTCGAGATCGAATTCAATCACGCGCTCGCTTATCTGCCGGGCGTGTTGAGCGGTCTCTCGGTCAAGGGCTCCTATACCCAGACCAATCCGGAAGCGCCGATCGCTCTGTCGGCGCGCCACTTCGGTTCGCTGGCCTTGGCCTACAAGAAAGGGCCTCTCAGCTTCAACCTCAACACCGTCATGACTGGGCGCAAGCTGAACAGTGTTTCGACGGGGTCGTTCATCGAGCCGCGTACGGACATGAGCTTCTCGGGAGCCTACGCCGTGCGCCAGAATGTGCGCCTCTTCCTGTCGATGCGTAACCTGCTGAACGAGAACACGAACATCATACTGCCGGGCGTCGACACGCCGAACGGTCCGATTGGCGACCATGCCGGCGACTACCGCGCCTATGGCCGGAGCGCCACGCTTGGCCTTCGGCTGACCTTCTGAGGTGGCGGCGATGCGTCTGCAAAGATCCGGCCTTGATCGCCGGAAGTTCCTCGCGGCGGCGGGCGGCCTTGCGCTGTTCGCGGGGCCGGATCGCGATGCTCGGGCCTGGGTCGCGCCGAGGTTCGCCGACTATCCGTTCTCGCTCGGCGTGGCCGCCGGCGACCCCTGGCCCGAGGGCTTCGTGATCTGGACCCGCTTGGCGCCCCGGCCTCTGGAGGCGCATGGCGGGATGCCGACCCTGGCGGTCCAGGTTCGCTGGGACGTGGCGGAGGACGAACGGTTCGAGCGGATCGTCCGGTCGGGCGAAGCCATCGCGCGGCCCGAACTCGCCCACAGCGTTCATGTCGAGATCGACGGGCTGCGGCCCCGCCGCCCGTACTGGTATCGCTTTCGGGTCGATGGCGCCGAGCCCAGCGCGGCGGGCCTGGCCTGGACGGCGCCGGCCTCCGGCGACCGGCCCGAGCGGATCCGTCTCGCCGTGGCCGGTTGCCAGGCCTATCCCAACGGCTGGTACGACGCCTGGCGCCACATCAGCCGCGAGCCGGATCTCGCCGCGGTCTTCCACTACGGCGACTACATCTACGAGGGCGGTCGCAGCGACTACGTGATCACCGACGCGGCCGGCGCCGTCGTCGAGCGCAACCACCTCGGCGGCGAGGTCTACAGTCTCGACGACTACCGGCGGCGCTACGCTCTCTACAAGACCGACCCGGACCTGCAGGCGGCCCACGCCGCCGCGGCGTTCATCGTCTCGTTCGACGACCACGAGGTGGACAACAACTGGGCTTCGGCCTTCGACCAGGACGGCACGCCGCCCGAGGTGTTCCTGCTGCGCCGCTACGCGGCGATGCAGGCCTGGTACGAGCACATGCCCGTCCGCAAGGCTCAGTTCCCGCGCCCCGACGGCCTCGTCATGCATCGGCGGCTGGACTACGGGCGGCTCTTCCGGATGCACGTCCTGGACACGCGCAGCTACCGCGGCGACCAGCTCTGCGACCGGGCGGGACAGGCCCATTGCCGGGCCGAGGACGGATCGGACGCCACCATGCTCGGCGCCGCCCAGGAAGCCTGGCTGGGCGAGGGACTGAACAACGACGCGCGCTGGAACCTGATCGCCCAGCAGGTTTTCGTGATGCCCTTCGTCCGGCGGGGACCGGCCGGAGAGCGTATCGTCTCCAATGACACCTGGAACGGCTATCCGGCGGCCCGGGCGCGACTGGTCCGCGCCATCACCGAGCGCAGCCTGACCAACGTGGTGATCGCCACGGGGGACGCGCATATCCACGCGGTCGGTTCGGTTCCGCTACGCGATGAAGAGCCGGGCGGGCCCGCCGCGGCGACCGAATTCCTGGCCACTTCGATCTCATCCGCCGGCGATGGCGCGCCGATGACGCCGAACCTGCGCTCCGCGCTCGAGAACAGCCCCAATCTCGCCTTGGCCAACGCGCAGCGCGGCTACCAGACCTTCGACATCACGCCGAACGGGTGGCGAACCGACGTCAAGGTGCTGGACAGGGTGCAGTCGCCCGGCGGCGCGCTCGGCACCCTGGCGCGGTTCGCCGTTATGCCGGACCGGCCCAAGCTGCACAGGCTGTAGTGTTCTTATCGATTCCGAAGTTCGTCGGAGCTTGCCACAAGCGCTTGCGAACTTCGGAATCGGGACGCTAGCCTGTCGCTGGCCGTTCCTGTCGCCCCGGACGGAGCGGCCTTGCATCGTCAGGATTCCTGCCGACCCCGGGAGCGGGTGACGCGGGCGGTGTTGGCGACCGCGGAAAGCAATTCACAGGCATTGATCGGCTTGCCGACGAAGCCGTCCATACCCGCGTCGAGGCACTCGGCGATCTCTTCGCTGGAAGCGTTGGCCGTCACCGCGATGATCGGGGTCGCGGCGACCTCTCCGCCGAGCGCCCTGATCCGTCGGGTGGCCTCCAGTCCATCGAGCTGGGGCATGTGAACGTCCATCAGGATCAGATCGAACCGCCCCGACGCGGCGGCCGCGACCGTCGACAGGCCGTCCTCGGCGAACTCGTAGCGGAGACCCGCCTCGTCCAGCAGGATCGCGATCACGCGACGATTGAGCGGATGATCCTCGGCCACGAGGATCAGGGGATCGAAGTCGATGGAGTCGGGCGAAGCGGATGGCGTGGGCGTCTGGCTCGACGGACTGACGCGTGGAAGGATCACGTCGACCGTGAAGGTCGAGCCCGTCTGGAGGCCGGGCTCGGCTCTGATGTCGCCGCCCATCATGGCGACCAACTCCCTGCAGATCGCCAGGCCCAGTCCGGCGCCGCCATGACGGCGCGTCGTACTGGCGTCGCCTTGCACGAACGGCTCGAACAAGCGCTCAAGCTCGCACGGCGCGATGCCGGGGCCGCTATCGGAAACGGAGAACGTGACGCGATCCGAGTTCCTGTCCCCGGCGGCGCGCAGGCTGACGGCGCCGCGCTCGGTGAACTTGATCGCGTTGCTCAGGAGGTTCGAAAGCACCTGCCGCAGTCTTTGGCCGTCGGCGAGAGCGGCTTCAGGCAGGTCCACGCATTCGACGTGGAGCTTCAGATCCTTGGCTTCGGCCGCGAAGCGCCAGACCTCGGTGATGGCGAGCACCAACTGGCCAAGGTCGATCGGCGCCGGGTCCAGCGAGAGGGCGCCCGACTCGACGCGCGCCAGGTCCAGCACTTCATTGAGGATCGACAGAAGGGCGTCTCCCGACGACTTGATGAGCCTGGCCATCTCGAGTTCCGCGGCGGGCAGAGGACGCTTGGCCAAGGCGTCGGCGACGGCCAGGACCCCATTGAGCGGCGTTCGCAGCTCGTGACTCATGATCGCCATGAACCGGGACTTGGCCTGGCTGGCTTGCTCGGCCTCCTGCCTGGCGGCCAGGGCCTCTCGCGTGCGCTCCTGGAGGTCACGCTTTCGCGCCGTCAGGTCCTGGCCCAAGACGCGAAGCTCTTCGACCTGCTGGCGCAGGCGCTGATTGGCGAGCGTCAGGGCGGCGTCGACCCGGAGGCGCTCGTCGATGTCTCGACAGACGCCGATGAACTTCCGGGCGCCGCCGATCGTCGCTTCACCCACCGACAGCTCGATGGATACGCGGCCGCCATCGCGTCGTGTCAGGCTAAGGGGCCTTGGACCCGCGTTCAGAATGCCGCTGCCGCCCGTCTCCAGGTAGCGTGCGACACGGACCTGATGCGTGTGGGCGTCGTTCGAGCTCATCAGCACCGACAGGGGCTCGCCGACGAGCGAACCTGGCGGCCAGCCGCCCAGGGCGTGAGCCGCGGGGTTGGCGTTCTCGATGACTCCATTCACGTCGATCACGAAGATCGCGTCGGCGGCGTTGTCCAGGATCGCGTTCAGGCGGTCCTCGGCGGCGGAATGGGTCTCTCGCGGAAAGAGTACGATCTGGGTGGCGGCGGCGTCGCCCTCGGCCTGGCGCCAGGAGAGGGCCGACCAGCCCAATGCGGTCAACGCCGCGTCGTTCGCCGGTCCCGTGGGCGCGCGCGCGAGCCTGCGCAAGAGCGTCCGCGCGGTCCGCTCTGGAACCTTCAGGCGCTGGCTGACCAGAGCGATCGCGTCCGTGGTGTTCAGGATATCACGGTCGCCCGCTATACAGCGAACCAGCGTTCCGGCGCTCTCGAACTGTAAGACGATCGGCGCGACAGCGCCCGATCTCGCCGCGTCTTCAGAGGTATAGTTAGCGCTACCTACAGGGCAATTTCGAGCGGGTCTTGTCGCCATAACTTCCTCGAATCGGCTCTCGACACGAGCGTGACACGGTGACGTCTGGCGTTGCTCATCCCTATGGCTAGGCGCCGTACCGTAAGTTGCGGCAGATCAATTCCTTGCGGTTCAATTTCGTCAAAATACTAGCCAGAGGGCTAGGTGACGCGCCAGGATAGATTCCCTATTTGCAGTGGGGGTATTTGGCGGCGCCACTAAGTTTATCGACGTAGGTCAGCAATGAGGGTGGCGATCTTAGGCTCGGACATGGAGCGCGCGGCGATGCTGCGGAACATGGTTGCCGAAGCGATCGGAGGCGAGATTTCCATCGGCGTCCAGACCGCCCAACTCCCGGCCGATGTGACATTCGACTTGCTTCTCCTGGACGTGCCAGCCACCGCCGACCCGGCCGACAGCTTCGCACAGGTCGCGAATTTGCGGGCGCGACAGCGTGTCCTGTTCGCCCCTCGATGCGACCTGGACCTCGCCAAGCTCGCCTATGCGCAGCGTTTCCAGGGCTTTATTGGAGAGCAAATCACCCGGGAGATGCAGCACGCGATATTGCGGTTCATCGTCGCGGGCGGCGAATATTTTCCGTGGGTCGACAAGGGCAAACTGCAGGAGCGGCCGTCGGTGGAGCGGCTGTCCAAACGGCAACGCGAAGTGCTTGGTCATTTGCTGAACGGCAAGACCAACAAGCAGATCGCCGACGCGCTCAGTATCTCTCTGGCGACCGTGAAGCTGCACGTCCAGGCCATCCTGAGCGAGGCGGGCGCCCGCAACCGCACGGAAGCCGTCGTCCGGTTCGGCGGGCTTGGCCGAGCGGGTCTCGGGAAGGACGTCTGACTATCCGAGTTTGCGGATGCGCGAGCCGCCCGCGGCAAGGGGGCGCGCTTCCCAGGATTCCGTCGGCGAGACCACCTTCCGGCGTCGCCATGGGGCTCTAGGTCATGTCCGGGATCTGGTTCCACATCATGCGGCTGATCTTGACGGCGCCCGCGACGTCTCGAAACTCCCAGATCTCGCGGGAGTGATCGACCTGGGTGGGGGCGCCGCTGTCGAAGCGTATCGTCTGCGTGCCGTGCAGGGCCGCCAGGCCGAAGTCGTCGCGGACGACAAGCTCCACGGCCTCGAACACCGGCTCGATGTGGCAGCCGCTGATCACGTCCGCGAAGCCTTCGGCGATTTCCCGCCGGCCGATCCGCGTCTCGCGGCCAAGGGGCCACCAGACCCCGTCTTCGGTGAACAGGCTGGCATAGCCCTCGACGTCGCCCGTGCGCACGAAGTGAGGCTGCACCTCCTTGAAGATGCGCTCGATCCGCTCCCTGGTGATCATGCAGCCGCCTCCCGACGCCGGCACGATGCGCCTGGTAGCGACTTTCGGTCAAGTTGTATCGAAAATATATTCTCTTTTAGAGGGTGCGAGTCCCGGCCAGCGCGAGGCTGACGTCTAGATGGGCTCGCTGATCGGCTGGAAGCTGGCCGGGTCCAGCCCCTCGTCGACGCCTTTGACGTAAAGGCCTTCGGCGTGGTGATGGTAGTCCTCGACCTCGTAGACTTGGCCCGAATAGACGCCCAGATGCGGCAGGCTCACCCCGGTGCGCAGCAGCATGTCGCCCTGGCGGAAGATGCGTTCGCTCATGGTGGCTCCCTCGTGTGACGACGAAGCGTGCGGCGCCGGAGGCGGCGGCGCCAAGACACGAGTTCGTCAGCTTCCGGAACGGAACGTCTATGAAGGGCCGAGGCGCTCGCGCAGCTGCTGGTTTTCCGCCTCCAGGGCGGCGAGCCGGTCGCGCAGCGGCGCGACCGCGCGGGCGATCTCGGCCTCGGTGAAGCGCGGGACGATGTGCTGCGGACAGTTCCAGTCGAAGGCCGCCAGCCGCAGGCGGAAGATCCGCTCGGGGCGGGCGCGGTAGCCGGGGACGCTGACCCGCGCCAGCAGGTCGGGCTCGGCGTCCAGCGCCAGGCGCTCGGCGTGGGCCAGGATCTTCAGGCGGGCGCGGCGGGGATAGTCGACCAGGATCAAGGCCACGCGGTCGTCGGCGTCCAGATTGCCCGTGCTGATGTACTGGCGATTGCCGGCATAGTCGGCGAAGGCCAGGGTCGTCTCGTCGAGCACCTTGAGGAAGCCGGGCGGGCCGCCGCGGTGCTGGACGTAGGGCCAGCCGGTCTCCGAGACGCTGGCCATGTAGAAGCTGTCGCGCTCGGCGATGAAGGCGACCTCGTTGGGCGTGAAGGCCTCGGAGACGCGATCGACCGCGCCGGGCGTCCACAGCTGGTCGACGCCCATCTCGGCCTGGACCGCGCGCACGCTGGGCGAGCTGGCCAGGTCCAGGAAGCTGTAACGGTTCACGGCGCGATCTCCCGGCGTCGCGCCCGCCCGGAAAGGGGGAGGCGCGCGACACCGGGCAGGATCCTATTCGATCAGGCTGGCGTCGAGGGTGATCTCGGCCTTCAGCAGCTTCGAGACCGGGCAGCCGGCCTTGGCCTTGGCGGCCAATTCCTCGAACTGGGCCTGGTCGGCGCCGGGGATGCTGGCCTTCAGGGTCAGGTGCGAGGCGGTGATGGCGTAGCCGCCCTCGACCTGTTCCAGGGAGACCTTGGCGGAGGTGTCCATGCGGTCGGCCTTCAGGCCCGCCTCGCCCAGGATCAGCGACAGAGCCATGGTGAAGCAGGCCGAGTGGGCCGCCGCGATCAGCTCCTCGGGGTTGGAGCCGGGCTGGCCCTCGAAGCGGCTGGCGAAGCCGTAGGGATAGTCCTGCAGGGCGCCGCTCTCGGTCGAGATCGAGCCCTTGCCGTCCTTGATGCCGCCGCTCCAGGCGGCCGAGCCGCTTCTGACGATCTTCATGTCGGTCTCTCCAGGTCAGGGGAATATCGGGACGATCCACCACGGCGCGGCCGCGGCGGCTTGAAGGAAACGGCTTTTCTTTTGTTCAGGCGCCGGCGCAGGGCTCGGTCTCGCCGGTCGCCAGGTCCACCCGGAAGCACTGCTCGCGCCCGGTGTCCTCGTCGCGGACGAGGATCGCCAGGTCGCCGCCGCCAGCGTCGCTATCGGGGGCGTCGTGGGCGAACTCCTCGACATAGGCGATCGCCGCCGCCTCCGGGCTGGCCTCGTCGATCAGGCGGGCATGGTGGCCGTGCAGATGCAGGGCGCGGGCGGTGAAGGTCATAGTGGTCTCCTCGGCCAGGAGAAACGCGCCGGGGCCGCTTTCGGATTCACCGAACGCGAAAACGGCGGCGAGCCGTGAGGCCCGCCGCCGCGTCGTGTCGCCGGATCGGAGGCCCAGAGGGCCTCAGATCAGATTGTATTCCGGCTTGGCGTAGGTCCCGATCAGGTCGACGCCATAGACGTTGTGCGTCACCTGGTCGGCGAAGAAGACGTCGGCCGACTTGGCGTAGACGCCGACGTGCTCGGTCTCGGCCGCCGCCAGCAGCCAGCCGACCATGGCCGCCTTGGTCCCCTGACCGTTCGCGCCGTCCTGACCGTAATAGGCCATGTAGCTGGCGCGGGTCATGGTCGAGCCGCCCACGGCGACGGTGGTGTCCAGCAGGTCGTGGACCTTCTGGTCGGTCGGCGTCGCGCCGAAGATGGCCGCATAGGCTTTCTTGGTGGCGTCGAAGAGCGTCAGGGACCCGTAGGTCGCCGTGAAGCCCGAGGCGCCTTCGCCGTTCTTGCCCAGATTGACGGCGAAATTGATGAAGCGGTTCACCGTGTCGAACGACTGGTAGTAGGCGCTGTTCAGCGTGTTGGGGTTCGCGCCGTTCGGGTCGACCAGATAGTCCATGCCCGTGGCGGTCGGGGTCTTGCCCGTGAAGAACTGGTAGGAGAGGGCGGCGACCGCGCTGGTGTTGACCGTCGCCTTGACGACCAGGCCGATGGCGTCCGTGTAGCTGGTCCCGGAGGCCATGGCGCCGGCGATCGACTTGGTCATGGCGTCGGCGCCGGTGCTGAAGGTCTGCAGGCGCAGGACGCTGGCCATGGCCGAGGCCACGCGGCTGTCGACCATGGCGACCGCGCGGTCCGAAAACAGCAGGTTCTCGATATTGATGGCGGTGTCCGTGCCGTCGGTTCCGGCGTTGTCCTTGATCTGCCAGCCGCCGTTGGCCAGGGCGCTGAAGGCATAGGACGCGAACTTGCCGGCGTAGGCGGCGGTGTCCAGGCCCGCGCCGCCGTCCAGGATGTCGTTGCCCGAGCCGCCGGTGATGCGGTTGGCCACCGCGTTGCCGGTCATGGTGTCGGCCGCGGCGCCGCCGATGGCGTTCTCGATGACCGCGCCGATGGCGATGGTGACGTTGCCGGTCAGGCCGCCGACGCTGGAGAAGAAGCCTGCGCGCAGGTCGATCGTCTGGGCGACCTTGTAGCCGGAGAAGTCGAAGGTGTCGGTCCCGCCGGCGTCCCAGGCGGCGAAGACCAGCTTGGTCGACGACGAGGTCGCCGAGAACCAGTCGCGCTCGGCGTTGGCGTTGAAGCCGTAGATGGTGTCGCCGGTGCGGGTGGTCATGTTGGCGCCATAGGCCAGCTGGGCCGCGGCGATGTCGTCCAGCAAAGGCGAGGTGGCGTAGGCGCCGCCGAACGCGCCGCCGGTGTTGGACTCGCTGAAGTAGGACATCACCGTGTACTGACGGCTGTCCTCGTAGTAGTCGGCGTCGGCGCTGTAGGTGATCGCGGTGGCCGCGCCGCCGGCGTCGTATTCGGAGGGGTGGGCCAGGCCGATGGCGTGTCCGACCTCGTGGACCAGCACCATGCCGCCATAGTTCGAGCCGCTTGGGCTGCTGTTGTAGCCGAGGCTGGAATTGACCCAGACATCGCCCGAGTCGCTGCTGGGCTGGGCGTTGCCCGGATAGTAGGCGAGGGCGGCCGAGCCGGACTCGCCGGTGCTGTAGTCGCCGAACAGGATGGCGGCGTTGTCGCTGTAGGCGGCCGCGCCGGAGGTTCCGGTTCCGGCGCGTACGAACTTGATGTTGGCCACGTCCGACCAGGCCTGCAGAGCCTTCTCGGTCTGGACGATCTGGGCGCTGTTGAATTGCGAGAAGCCCCCGGTGTCGCTGGGCATGGTGGTCGGCGCGGTGGCGCGATAGGCGTAGGTCACCGTCGCCCCGACATGCAGGGCCGGACCCCAGCCGGGCGCGCCGCGCAATAGCTGCGAGGCCGCCTCGGCCACCGTCAGGCTTTCCTTGCCCGCCACGACGCCGTCGCGAGCGTCGGCGTTGACGAAGGCGTTCGGAGCCTCGCCACCCGTGATCCTCACGGGTTCCTGGCCGGCCTGTGAAAATGCTTCAATGCTCACGGACATACTCCACCCGACCAAGCCTGCAGTATGTAGAAATTGAATTTCTCCTTCAATCTCCGTTACTTGCGACATGTGCGCACAGTTTTTCGGCCAAGCTAAGCGCTGCCGGAACACCGGTTGGTCCGCGCTCATTTCACAATTGATCGGCCTTTGTGGCGTTTCTGCCACACCTAAATCCGCTGAGTGCGCGTTTGTCGTGCTGAGGTCCCGGGGCCGTGTCGGGCCCGCGACATACTACTAGAGACTAGAGAGGGTTTTAGAGATGAATATGCGGTTGCTTGCCGGCGTCGCCTTGGTCGCGCTCGGCGCGGCCTCGGGCGCTTCGGCTCAAAGCGCCTTGAGCGGCTTCTATGTCGCGGGCGATGTGGGCTACCACGAGCCGAGGGACGTCAAGGCTACGTCCTCGAACGGCTATCAGTGGAATTTCTCGGGCGACAAGGACTGGGCCGGCTTCGCCCGCCTGGGCTACAAGTTCTCGCCGAACTGGCGCGTGGAAGCCGAATACGGCTATCGCCCCAGCGACCTGAAGAGCGTCCGCGGCAATGGTCTGGCCGGCGCTCAGCCGATCGGCCTCTGCACGCCTGGCGTCGGCCGCTCGCCGGCCTCGCCGGATTGCGGTGAGCTGGACGGCAGCCTGAAGGCCACCACCCTGATGGCCAATGTCATCTTCGACCTGATGCCGGGTGGAACCTTCAACCCGTACATCGGCGCCGGCGCCGGTACGGCCTGGGTGCACAACAAGGCCTATGGCCAGCTGTCGGGCGTTCCGGCCGGCGGCGCTCGCTTCCAGAACACCAACTTCGACGACGTCGACCAGGCCTTCGCCTATCAAGGCATCGTGGGCGTGGGCTGGAACTTCGCCGAGAACTGGTCGATGGACCTGACCGGCCGTTACCTGGAAACCAAGAACCTCAAGTGGGGTTCGGTGACCCAGAACACGGGTCCGGCCGGTGGTTCGATCACTGACGTCGGCACCTTCTCGGGCAAGTACAAGGACGCTTCGGTGACCCTGGGTCTGCGCTACACCTTCGGGTCGCCGCCGCCCCCGCCGCCCCCGCCGCCTCCCCCGCCGCCCCCGCCG
>Ga0255334_1000225_pt1 | contig 56319 bp, 41 predicted proteins | sample EtOH5_35cm_T3_12_FD_202080 | JGI IMG/M metagenome (GOLD analysis project Ga0255334, IMG submission 202080) | Sandy soil microbial communities from University of British Columbia, Vancouver, Canada - EtOH5_35cm_T3_129 | ecosystem: Engineered > Artificial ecosystem > Sand microcosm > Unclassified ...
GTTCGGCGCCGGCAAAATGTTCCTGCCGCAGGTGGTGAAATCCGCCCGCGTGATGAAGCAGGCCGTGGCCCACTTGATCCCGTTCATCGAACTGGAAAAAGGCGACAAACCGGAAGCCAAGGGCAAGATCCTCATGGCCACGGTGAAGGGCGACGTGCACGACATCGGCAAGAATATCGTTGGCGTGGTGCTGGGCTGTAACGGCTATGACATCGTCGACCTCGGCGTGATGGTGCCGGCAGAGAAAATCCTGCAGGTGGCCAAGGAGCAGAAATGCGACATCATCGGCCTCTCCGGCCTGATCACGCCTTCGCTGGATGAAATGGTCCACGTGGCCCGCGAGATGCAGCGTCAGGATTTCCACCTGCCGCTGATGATCGGTGGCGCGACCACCTCCAAGGCGCACACGGCGGTGAAGATCGAGCCGAAGTACAGCAACGACGCGGTGATCTACGTCACCGACGCCTCCCGCGCCGTAGGCGTTGCCACGCAATTGCTGTCCAAGGAATTGAAACCGGCGTTCGTCGAGAAGACCCGCCTGGAATACATCGACGTTCGCGAGCGCACCGCCAACCGCAGCGCCCGCACCGAACGCCTGAGCTATCCGGCCGCCATCGCCAAGAAGCCGCAGTTCGACTGGAGCACCTACGTGCCGGTCAAACCGACGTTCACCGGTTCCAAAGTGCTGGACAACATCGACCTGAAAGTCCTGGCCGAATACATCGACTGGACACCGTTCTTCATCTCCTGGGACCTGGCCGGCAAATTCCCGCGCATCCTCGAAGACGAAGTGGTCGGTGAAGCCGCTACCGCGCTGTACGCCGACGCCCAGGAAATGCTCGCCAAACTGATCGACGAGAAACTGATCAGCGCCCGTGCGGTGTTCGGTTTCTGGCCGGCCAACCAGGTGCGCGACGACGACATCGAAGTCTACGGCGATGACGGCAAGCCATTGGCCAAGCTGCATCACCTGCGCCAGCAGACCATCAAGACCGACGGCAAGCCGAACTTCTCCCTCGCCGACTTCGTCGCGCCGAAGGACAGCGAAATTACCGACTACGTGGGTGGTTTCATCACCACCGCCGGCATCGGCGCCGAAGAGGTGGCCAAGGCTTATCAGGACGCGGGCGACGATTACAACTCGATCATGGTCAAGGCGCTGGCCGACCGTCTGGCCGAAGCTTGCGCCGAATGGTTGCACCAGCAAGTGCGTAAAGAGCACTGGGGCTATGCGAAGGACGAAACCCTCGACAACGAAGCGCTGATCAAAGAGCAATACACCGGCATCCGCCCTGCCCCGGGTTACCCGGCGTGCCCGGATCACACCGAGAAAAGCACTCTGTTCGCCTTGCTCGACCCTGAAGCCAGCGAGATGCAGGCCGGCCGCAGCGGCGTGTTCCTCACCGAGCACTATGCAATGTTCCCGGCGGCGGCGGTCAGCGGCTGGTACTTCGCTCACCCGCAAGCGCAGTATTTCGCCGTGGGCAAGATCGACAAGGATCAGGTCCAGAGCTACACGTCGCGCAAGGGCCAGGAGTTGAGCGTGACCGAGCGCTGGCTGGCGCCGAACCTCGGCTACGACAACTGATTGATCCGAAGCCGTGGGCTCTGAAGGCAGATGTGCTGACTCCAGAGCCCACGGCTGGCCGATCAGGCCTGTGCGCCCAACACGGCTATCTCACGCTCGCTGAGCGTGGTCAGCAGTTGCAGGCGGTTGGCTTTATTGACGGTATCCAGGGCGTCCATCTCCTGTAGGTAGGCCGTATTGAGCTCCGGGTACTTGTCCTCCAGCTCACTGACCTTGTCCTGGAAACCCTGCTGCACCCTGGTAAATTCCCCAGGGTATTTCTCCTCCAGAAAGTCTCGCCAGTATTTACGCGCGGTCAGTTGTTCGATGAACACGGGCGTCTTTTCCTTGGCGATGATCTTTGCGTACGCTTCGTCCAGATCCGCTGGCGCCACCTGCGCCAGGTTCTCATACACCATGCCTTTGGGCTGACTGGGCAACTCAAGACGCTGAGCCAGACCGATTCGATAGGCCAGGCGAATCTCGGCAGGATCGATAGCGGGCCTGAGCTGGATCCGCGTTTTGGCGATCTCCTCGACCTGCGCCAGGCGAAACAGGTTTCTCGACAGTTTCAGGAGCTCGCGACCTTTGTGTTCGGGGGCAATGGCCTTCAAGGCATTGAACTCATAGACCTCGATTTCCAGCTCGTTGAACAACAATATCCGACCGTCACCACAGGTCGCGCGATTCCTCAATGCCTTCGACAGAACCATCAACCGTTCGCTCAGCGCTTGATCGCCATAAGCGGCTTCAAGGACACGCCAGACGCGCTGCGTGAGATCCAGGCGATCGGCGGCAAAGTCCCGGGTGTGCTGAAGTTGCGAGAGAATGTATGAAAAGTCCTGGGTGGTGTCCTGCGCCATCAAGGCATTCCACATCCGGTGTTTTTCCGAGTCTGCCGCCACGCCGGAAAACCACCGCGCTTTTTCTACCTCCGGCGTCTCATGGTCGGGATGATCCTCCAAGTCAGAGCTCTCGGAACCGTCGACCGATTCAGGCCCGTAGCCCTCGAGCAGTCGCTCAATCTCTTGCGCGGTGAACCCCAAGCCACGGCCAGTTTCCGCCAGGTACTCCTGCAGTCGTAACATTTCATCCAGTTCCAGATTGACGTTGTCGGTCAAGTTGGTGCCGGCCATCAAAGTTTCGTGCTGAGGCAGCAAGGCAGCGCGAGGAATGACCTCTATCTGGTTGCCACTCAGGTTGAGGGTTGTCAGCGCCGGCGCTTCCAGCACACCCTCCGGCCATTCCCAAAGATTGTTGTTGCTCAGATTCAGCCCCTGCAACTGCTCAAGATCAGTGACATCAAAGCTGGCGATGCGGTTCTCGCTCAAGTCCAGCCATTGCAAATGCCTCAGCGAGCGCAACTGGCGCGACAACTCATCACTGGCACGCAGATCGTTATACGTGGCACTCAACCGGGTGAGGTGTTCACATTGCCCCACTGCCTCGGGCAAGGTGCCCAGGCCGTTGTGATTGAGTGTCAGACTGCGCAGCCGGGGAAACGAACGCAGGAACGCATCCGAGCTTTCCGTGAGCCCGACACCGCTCAGGTCCAACGCACCGACCTGCTCGAACGTGACCGGCAAGGCAGGCAAATCGCCGATGATCAGGCCGTTAAAATCAAGGACAGCATCAGTCGGCGCTCCCTCCGCCGCAGGAACATCTCGCAAGGTGGCTCGCCAGCACTCCACGAGCTGATCAGCCGCCCGGCGGCGGTCTACCGCGCCCACCCAACCCTGGCGCCTGCGCACGGCAGGGACATCGATCCAGTCATTCAAGTGCTTGATCAATTGCATTTGCTGTTGCTGCCACTGAATCAGCCGGGCTTCAACTTCCAGAGCCGTCATGCCCTGGGCAAGCCATGCTTCGATTCGTTCAACGGCTTGCGCATCACCCAGCTGGGGATCAAGGCGCTGCAGCCTGGCGGCTGAGGTCTGGGGCAAATCACCTTCGCCTGGTTCCAGGTGCAAAGGCAATAAAAGGTCCGGGTGCTCCGATACTTCATCCGGAAAGAACTCCGGATCGCCACCGGTTCGTCCGGCGGACAGGTGCGCTGGTGAAATATCCATCGGGTTGCGGGACGCCGTGCGTTGCGCGTATGCCCGCACCGCCGTCACCGCTTGCGGGCTCAGCCGGCAACCTTGCAGCGAGGTCCCCATCAACAGCTGATCATGCCCGGTCAGGGCCGCTGCCGGGATGTCAGTAATGGCGCTGTGATTCAAGGCCAGACGGCGCAGGTTGGGCAACGACAACACGCCTTCGGGCCAACTGCGGATATGGGTATGACTCAGGTCCAGGCTCTGCAGGCGGGTCATCGAACCGACCTCAAGAGCATCGACCCGGTTGTACGCCAGGCTCAGCGTTTTCAGGTGGGTCAAACGGTTCAACCGTGCTTGCGCTGACGCCGTGATTCTCATCTGATTGAATGAGAGGTTCAATTCGCTGAGTTCCCGGAGCGAATCAATGGCCTGTGGCAGTCCGGTCAGTTGGTTGGAGCTGAGGTTGAGGGACCGCAGTTGGGGAAATCCTCTCAGAAACTCATTGACCTGCACGCTCGAAAGCCCGCTGCCAGTGAGGACCAGGCTGCGCACATGAGGAAAGACCGTATCGCCAAGCGCGGGTAAATCACCCAGCGGCCCAAACCCCGTCAGGTCCAACAATTCGTTCACCGCGTCACCGTGCGACCACGACGGGCCCGCCATAGGTTCCGCAGGTAAATACCGGGAACGCAGTCCCTTGCGAGCGCATTCGCGGATTCTTTCAGCGATCAGCTCACGGTGCGAGATCTCCATTTGCCTGCCATCGACCCGCACAACCCTGCCCTTCCAGGCGTCCAATGACTGATTGAATGCCAGATGCTGCTCGTGCAGTGCATCAACCTGTTCCAGTAATGCCCGCCCCGATACTCCGTCGCGACTGAAACGCGCCATTGCGTCTGATGCAAAGGTGTAATCATTCGGTGCCAGCTTCCTCAAACGCCCTCCACAGTACTGGGCAATCATTTGCGGTTCGTCGACCAGATGTGCCGGGTTGTCATGCACATAATCATAGGCTTTCATGAAAGCTTGCGGCTCCAGGGCCGCCCAATCCAGCTGCAAGCACCGCCATATCGACTCCCGCCCGCTGAACAGTTCGTCAGGCAGCAACTTGATCGGCATTCGCTGTAGATCGAGGGTTTCAAGCCTGTTCAGGCCCGACACCCCGGTCGGCCACTCGGTGAGATTCCCCGCCAACCTCAAGGACCGCAGATTCGTCAGCGTGCCGAAGTCCATTGCGCCCATATCGCCCCTGAGCGACAGCTGCTCCAGTTGAGTCATGCCCTGGAGCGCCTGCACCAACTGCGGTGCATAGGTCTCCAATGCGCCATCGAGCGTCAGCTCGGTAATCTCGGTCAATTCAGGCAGTTTTTCGGCCAGGGCTGCCATGTCCCGCACTTCCACGGAGAGATCCAGCTTTTTGATCTTTGGAAACCGCTGAAGCAGTTCATTGCCCGAGTTCCCGATAAGCTGGCCACTGTCCAGTTGCACATTACGCACATGGGTGAAGTCGGCATCCCACTCGGGCAACGTGTCAATATCGCTTAAATTCAGATCAAAAGCCGGCTCCAGTCCTCGGTAAAGACCATAACGCCAGCACTGGATCAACCCATCGGCGATCACTCGGCGAGACTGCCCACCAGCAGGGGTCGGCACGACAGCGTCGACCCAGGTGTTCAATGAGGTTTCCAATGCGTCGAATTCCCGTTGACGGTTGTTCAACAGATTGAACACTTGCTGATCGGTGTCTCCCGCGCTCAGGCGGCTTCTGACGAATTGACTGGCTTGCGTATCGGAGATGTTCGGGTAAAGGTCCCGTACCCGGGAGATCAATGCACCATCGTGGAAGCCGACACCACGACCACTGGCCAGGTAACCCAAGCGCCCATTGGGCAGACGCAGGGACGGCCCGGTGGCATTTAACGGGCGCTGTTTCAAGATCAGCGCCATGTCGTCGCGATGAGTGCTGGCATGGTTCGCCAGTTTTTTTTGCAAGGCCTGGTCTTGATTGCCTTCCAGGGTTGCCCGTGTCGCTTGGGGCAAGAACTCCAGCAGCGATTCATACAGATTGCGGCCATGGGCGGGGATGTTGTTAAGAGGCCTGCCCTGGGCGTCATACGCCCGAAAATATCCGTCGCCCTTGACCAGGTAATTGCGAATCGTCGCACTGTCGCCACCAACGCTGTCCAGCAATGGGCCCTTGATCGAGCCGGACCGCAGCTCCACGCGCCTATCTGTCGACCAGTCGGGCAACTGCTCCAGGTTGTGCAACGCCAGACGATCGCTGGCCACAGACGCCATGTTCTCCAGATGCAAACCGCAGAGCGCCCGGTTCAGGGCGCCCTGCTGTAAATGGGCGCGAATTTCTTGCGCCTGGCGCAAGGGTATTTTTGCGCTGCTGCGCAATTGGGACAGCTCGGCGGCACTGGCATTGCTCAGCACCTGTCGCGCCCCCTCCGGCGACAGTGTGGGGAAACTGCGCTGCAGTCGTTGAATATCGGCATTGGTCGTCTGCTGGTCGGTGAGCAGTCGGTCGAACAGGGCCTTTTGGCTATCCAGGGCGCGGTTGGCCAGGCTGTCCCTGAACATCTGCACGCGGTCCGCGCCTTGTTGTGCGCTGCGCGCGCCGAGCAACCGGGTGATTTGTGGCTCGTCTAGCGCCCGTAATACGCGCTCCGGCAATTTTCCGGCCTGCACTTCGGATCGGGTGATCTTGATCGCAGGCTTCACACTGTTGCTTGCCGACGCTGAACCGAAGCGCTGCGAGGCACCCCAGGGTTCCGGCCCCTCGAAGACTTCCAATACTTCCTCGACGGGCCAGTCTGGCAGCCCCACAGCCAGCGGTACGACAGCCTCGTAAGCACTGCCCAGTTCATTGCCGTTGCGGATCCGATCAATCAACTCGTTCACTTGTTGGTCAGCCTTGAACGACCTGATGGTCTCGGCCAATAGCGGCGGCGGTGGCTGAAGATCGATGTGCATCTGGCGCAACGCATCATCACTGACCCCGCAGGCCTCGGCAATTTGCTGTAACTGCGCATCAGAAAAAACGTCCATCTGCGGCCCGATTCTGCGCAACAACGTTGGGCGATCCCACTCCAGCGGTCGTTCAAGGGTGTGATGCCAGGCACCGAGTCGGTTATGCCGCAAGATCGGTTGATAGGCCTGGGGATCGCCGGGGTGCTGGATCCGCCATTTTTTCAACACCGGGTCGAAGGTCTTTTCGTAGACATTTCCCTCGTGTCGAATACAGGTCTTGTCCCCGACCTTATACTGCCCCAAGGCATTCGGCTCGAGACCCTCCAGAGACACACTGCTCTTGTAGGGGGCCAGATCGGGACTCCACAAACGCGATTCACCAAAAGGCGTGGCGACCTTGGCCATCCCGTTGACAAACCGCGAGTTGATGATCGGCGGCGCCTTGCTGGCGACCGCGCCCAACACGGCCATGAAGGCTACGTTCTGCACAACTGACTTGAGATGGCCCCACGCCTCCTCGGCGTCACCCTCTTTCCACGCTTCCGCCCCTTGGTAAACCTCGTAGGTCAATTGCAAGGCGGTGACGGCGAGCATGACCTCACCCAGCCCCGGCACGAAAAAGGCTGCTACATTCAAGACGCTCAAACCCCATTCGGCATAGTGTTCAAGTCGCGTTATCCAGGCTTCGTGGTCAACCTCGGCGGTGGGTATGGCCAGCAACCTGGCATTGGACTTCAGCCTGGCCAGATGAAACTCATAACGGGCTGCAAACACTTCGCCATCAATGAAGGTTTCATCCATCCCCAGGTCAACATTCTCGTTCCACACCTCTACATACATGCCATTGAGGAACGCGCCCGGCGCATAGGGCGGGCCGGGGTAAACCGGAGCCGGGTCCCACTTCTGGACCTTGAGCTGGCGCTTGAGCCGGTGGAAAAAACGCCCTGACTCGTCTTGTGCGACAAAGCCGGCAAAAAAGCGCTGGTACCTGACGGAGCGCAGCTTGATCGCAAGGTCTCGGGCAAACTCGCGGCCCGAGGCATACGCCTTGAGGGGGCTGACGGGATCGCCCGGAATGTAGACGATGATCCGTGAATCAGGGATCAGCTTGGCCAGTTCAGGTGTGAACGGCAGCACAAAGAGCCAGGGATTTTGCAGGGTCGCTCTGACTTTGCGCGATGCAGCGCCAATAATCAGCACGTCGTTCAGCGTCGAGCCAAACACCTGCAACCGACTGTAAATGGCCGACTCCCCATTGAGCCGCCCCCCCGAGGTACCGTCGAGTATCGCTAACACCGTGGCATGGTCCGCGGCGTCAATGTCCGACCTCATTCGAGCGATGTGCGCCTGTACGCGCATCCGCTCCTTGTCCGCCGCCATCGTCTGCTGGCGTACAGTCGCAGCCTTGTCGGGCGCATCGAATACCGAACTCAGATGGTCCTGATACTGCTTGCCCACGTCCAGCTCCCGACACAGGCTGGCGAACGCTGCGGGCTTGATCGATAACTTGTCACGGATGCTGTAGCGCACCTTCGCGAACGGGTAGCGAGTGCTTTCATCGTAAAGGTGCTGCTCCAGTGCCCCTACGGGCGCCAGCGCGCTGGTCTCCTGCAGGGCAACGCCGTCGAAGGGCTCATCTTCTTCGAAGTTACGCAGTGCCGCCTGCAAGAGTGACTGCTCTTCGGCCAGGTTGGGCGAACGCATATGAAACAGCGCCGTGTCGACAACATCCGGCGCCTGACCGAATTTTTTCTGCAACGCATCCGTCAGCAATGGCTTGGCGAACTCGGTGATGCCTTTGAAATCCTTGAGAGTCGTGGCCAGCGCCTGGCTGGAAGCGTTGCTCTGTGCCTGACTGTCGAGCAAGGCCTGGCGCAAGGCCTGTGACGCCTTGGCATAGAGCTCGGGGGAAGTGTCGATGAATCGCTGGGCGGGATTACGCGCTTGCGTCATGGCCTGGAGATGGGAGGTGGTCAGGTGACGCGTCCAGTCGGGGACGCGGCTCTTGATAAAGGGGACGTGAATCCCGGGCTCTGTGGGCGTGGAACGGTCCGGCATGATGTTGCTCCTGATGCTCGATTGAGAGCGCATCAGGACATCACAGCCATCCGGCGGTATGGCGGTACATATTTATAGGGGGGGAAATGGGCAGGTTGTTTGGCTATGCTGATAGCTCAGACCTTGCTGAAGAGGGATTTATGGACGATCCAGTCGACAACAAACCACCAACGTTGTGGCAGATGCTGCACAGCGTCATGGCGGCGGCATTCGGGGTGCAGAGCGGGAAAAACCGGGCGCGGGACTTCACCCACGGCAAACCCAGTCATTTTGTGATTCTGGGGATTCTGTTCACGACGGTGTTCGCTTTGTCGCTCTACGGCATCGTGCAACTGGTGCTGTTGCTGGCCGGGGTTTAGCGCATCAGGGTTTGCAGGCTGAACGGATAGCGATAGGACGTCGGGCGGCCCTTGGCCGATAGACGGCGGAAGTCCACGCCGTAATCCGGCGAGTCCCCCATGGCCAGCATTCGCCTGGCGGTGGCCTTGTCGACCAGTTGCAGCAGCGGAATCTGGCGATCACGGCCGCCATACTGGCTGATGTCCACACCCCGATCGAGATCATGCAATGCCACCAGGGCCCAACCGCCCAGGGTGAAATGTCCGCCCAACAAGACGCTCAATCGTCCGTCCACTTTCGCCTTCAGCGCGGCGGTGGAAGTGTTGACCGCGCTGAAAAACGCGTCCTTTCCGGGCACGCCGCCCGTCTCTGAATACGCCTGCATGGCGCCAAACGCCATTTCGTCATTGGCGGACCACACCAGCGACACCTTCGGGTAGCGCCGCAACAGCAATTTCGCCTGTTCATACGCACGGTCCCGAGTCCAGCCGCTGTAAACCAGTTGCCGCAAACGTACCTCGGGATGCTCGGCCAACGCGCGCATCATGCCTTGCTCGCGCAGTTGCGCCGATGGCGTGATCTTCAGGCCGGAGAACGCCAGCAACTCGATCACCTCACCGGGCGCCACGGGCGGATGCTGGCGGATCAGCTCTTTTAGCATCAGGTAGCCACCCTCCTCATCGTTGGGCACCAGGCTGCCCAACCGGTCGGGGCGCTCGCCCAACAGACTCAGTTGATTGGCGGTCAGCGACGCGTTGACCATAAACAGCTTTACACCGCTGCCCTGAGCCATACGCAGGACTTGCGGGGCAATGTACTGTTCGTTGACGAACACCAGATAGTCCGGGCGATCGGGGCCTTGCAGCGCCAGACGGGCTTGCGCCAGCATGAGCTCCGGCATGCGTCGGGAATAGAGAATTCGCAGGTCAATCCCCAGGTCCGTGGCGGCTGCCTGCATGAATTGCGAATAACTGACCCAGAAGGCTTCATCCACCTTTCCCGGATTCAGGAACAACACCGATTCCGCACGCGCAACAGGGCCGTAAGTGATGCCCAGCATCAGCAGGAAAGTGCAGAAGAACTTCAACATTGATCGTCCGAGCCCCGGAAATTCGCTGCGCATTATAGCCAGCGAACCTCCGTAAAACGGCGTTTATTCCGGTTTTTGTCCGACAATCGTCAGCGTCAGGCCCGGACGGGGTCGGTTATTGATGGCTGACCCAGAATACCGCGGTGCCTACGACCAGAATGATCAGAAACAGAATGGCCCACGCATCGACCGTACTGTCAGGCTTTGAAGCTTTGGTAGGGTTGCTCATTGCATCGCCTCTTGTCGGTTTTATCGGTGATTGCATAAAGACTCGTCCACAGTAAAGACGAGGATTGCCCGCACGACAAATACGGGTTTATCAATAACAGTTCGCGTTAGTCGTTTTGGTTCTTTACATATACTCAAACATCACTTTTGCGCATAACTCCAAACTGGTATCTTGCCCCGGCTCCGTAGGGAGTGCGCGGCCGTGCGCGCAGAATTGCAGAGGCAGTATCGGAGATGTCAGCAAGCGAAAATCGCAACTGGATCCGACCGGCCCAAGCCTGAGAACAGGACTTATATGTACGTATACGACGAGTACGATCAGCGGATCATCGAGGACCGCGTCAAGCAGTTCCGTGATCAGACCCGACGCTATCTGGCAGGCGAGCTGAGCGAAGAAGAATTCCGCCCTCTGCGCTTGCAAAACGGGCTTTATATCCAGCGTTTCGCGCCGATGTTGCGGGTGGCGGTGCCTTACGGCCAGCTGACTTCGCGCCAGACGCGAATGATGGCGAAGATTGCCCGCGACTACGACAAGGGCTATGCCCACATCAGTACCCGCCAGAACGTGCAGTTCAACTGGCCGGCGCTGGAAGACATCCCGGACATCCTCGCTGAACTGGCGACCGTGCAGATGCACGCGATCCAGACCAGCGGCAACTGCCTGCGCAACGTCACCACCGACCAGTTCGCCGGTGTCGCTGCCGATGAGCTGATCGACCCGCGCCCATGGTGCGAGATCGTTCGCCAATGGACGACGTTCCACCCGGAATTCGCGTACCTGCCGCGTAAATTCAAGATCGCCATCAACGGTTCGACTTCCGACCGTGCGGCCATCGAAGTCCATGACATCGGCCTTGAGCCGGTGCACAACGCCGCGGGCGAACTGGGCTTCCGTGTGCTGGTCGGCGGTGGCCTGGGCCGTACCCCGGTGGTCGGCGCGTTCATCAATGAATTCCTGCCGTGGCAAGACCTGTTGAGCTACCTCGACGCCATCCTGCGTGTTTACAACCGCTATGGCCGTCGCGACAACAAGTACAAGGCGCGGATCAAGATTCTGGTCAAGGCCCTGACGCCTGAAGTCTTTGCGCAAAAAGTCGATGCGGAAATGGAACACCTTCGCGGTGGCCAGACCACGCTGACCGAAGCCGAAGTGCATCGCGTCGCCAAACACTTCGTCGACCCGGACTACAAGGCACTGGACAACCAGACCGCCGAACTCGCCGAACTCGACAAGCAACACCCGGGCTTCGCCCGCTGGCGCACCCGCAACACCCTGGCGCACAAGAAGCCGGGTTATGTCGCCGTGACCCTGTCACTGAAGCCGACCGGCGTTGCGCCGGGCGACATCACCGACAAACAGCTCGACGCCGTGGCCGACCTGGCCGATCGCTACAGCTTCGGTCAACTGCGCACCTCCCACGAGCAGAACATCATTCTGGCCGACGTTGAACAGAGCCAGTTGTTCGCCATGTGGGGCGAATTGCGCGAGCAAGGTTTCGCCACGCCGAACATCGGTTTGCTGACCGACATCATCTGCTGCCCTGGCGGTGATTTCTGCTCGCTGGCCAATGCCAAATCGATCCCGATCGCCGAGTCGATCCAGCGCCGTTTCGACGACCTGGACTACCTGTTCGACATCGGCGAACTCGACCTGAACATCTCCGGTTGCATGAACGCCTGTGGTCACCACCACGTCGGTCACATCGGCATCCTCGGGGTGGACAAGAAAGGCGAAGAGTTCTACCAGGTGTCCCTCGGCGGCAGCGCCAGCCGCGATGCGAGCCTGGGCAAGATCCTCGGCCCGTCCTTTGCCCAGGAAGCCATGCCTGACGTGATCGAAAAGCTGATCGACGTGTACATCGAACAACGTACCGAAGACGAGCGCTTCATCGACACCTATCAGCGTATTGGCATCGACCTCTTCAAGGAGCGCGTCTATGCAGCGAATAATTAAGAACAACGAAGTCGTCGACGAAACCTGGCACCTGTTGCCCAAGGACTTCAACATCGACGAGATCAGCAACTGCGACGACCTGATCGTCCCGTTGCAGCTGTGGCGCGAACACAGCCGCATGCTCAAGGCCCGCGATGGCGGCCTGGGTGTGTGGCTGGATGCCGATGAAGAAGCCGAAGAAATCGGTGAAGACGTCGCGAACTTCCAGGTCATCGCCTTGAACTTCCCGGCCTTCACCGATGGCCGCAACTACTCCAACGCCCGCCTGCTGCGTGACCGTTACGGTTTCAAAGGTGAATTGCGGGCGATTGGCGATGTGCTGCGCGACCAGCTGTTTTATATGCATCGCTGCGGTTTCGACGCGTTTGCCATTCGCGCCGACAAAGACCCGTACGAAGCGCTGGAAGGTCTCAAGGACTTCTCGGTGACCTATCAGGCCGCCACCGACGAACCGCTGCCGCTGTTCCGTCGCCGCTGATCGTCACACCTTGAACCCCGCCCGGGGTTCAAGGTTCTCCCCTACTGTGCGCTTATCGGAAAGGGTCTGCCCATAGTCTCCCAATCCCGATAAAACCGGGCACGATCCTCAAGTGCCGCGAACAGCGTAAACGGGTTTTCAGGGTCGACCTCGGCCGCTTCAATATCCTGAACCAGTCGCGCCCATAGCGCCTCTGACGCCTCGGCGTCGCCGAGAAGTCGCCACACCCTCGCCTGCAATGCAAAGTAATCGACCCTGAAGTCCGCCGTCAGCGTCAGGCCGTCCATTATTCTCAAGAACCTGCTGCCGAGCGGCCTGGCTGCCAGCCTCTGCCACGTCGATGCTCGGGCTTCCCGTTGCCCACTATCGCCTTCGCGTAACCACTCGATGGGGTTGCCGTAATTGGGGCCAGGGTCGCTCAACCACACGTTGACTCCTGTTCGCCTCCGGTGGTCCACGAGACGCAACAGGGTGTCCTCGTCCGTTAACTGATTGCCCTGCAACAGCACGCGGTCTCTGGCGATAGCTTGATTCAGGACCTGTTGCGGAACCCGGTTTATCCAGTTATTGCGTAAGTCCAGGCTCAGCAGACAAGGCTCGTCCATAATCCCGACCGGACAAGACCTGATCCGGGTACGTCTCAAGTCGAGCCAGCGCAAGTCGCTCATTCCCAGCACCAAAGGCGGGACACCTAGCGGGTTATCGCTCAACACCAGAGTGCGTAAACGGGTCAGATCAGTCAGTTGAGAAGCCGCGCGTTCACTGAAAGTCAGGTTTGTCGACCTGAGATTCAGCGTAGTGAGATGCCGCATTTGATTGATTGCAGGAGGCAAGGAGCGTTGCGCGTCGCTGCCTCGGTTGAAGTGACTCAGGTCGACACTTTCCAGATTCAGCACTTCAAGGTTTGGAAAACCCTCAAGAAACCCGTTCAGGCTTTCCTCTTCGGTCAGGTGGAAGCCACGCATCGATAACTCGAGAACGTTGTTGAACCGAACATTCAAATTGGGTAACCGGTGGTAGTTCTCGAAGTCGAGATCCAGCTTGACGCCGCGTACCTGATCCCCTGCCAGGAGAAGATCCTGCTGTGGTCCGCGCTGTTGCCAAATGTCGACCAACTGCTCGGCCAACTCATTTCGAACTGCACGTTCGCTTTGTATTTCAATCTGCCCGAGCTGAACGTTATAGGCTTCGATTTGTGCAGCGTTCAGTCCCGCCGCTCCGGGATCATTCAGGGTCAGAAAATCGAGATCCATGCCATGGACGTCGCTCTCCACCTGATCTACCCAGCCGGTCAGGTCGGTGTCGAGTTGCTGCAACTGTTGCTTCAACCACTCAATGTGAGCCTGTGCGTTCAAGCCTTCCCGCTGAAGAACCGCATCCGCCTGGGCATCGGTGAATTCCGGATAGATCTCTTTGAGTTGCAGCCGCATCATCTGCTGCGTCAGCGCCTCGGTCTGGGGCGTTGCCGGAAAGCCGCCGCCTCTGAGCCCCCGGGCGTCGAAGGGTAGCCTGGCGTCCATTCGCCCGAGGCCGAGTCTGAATTCTGAGCGGGGTAAAGCCTGATCACCGATTTTCAGCCGCAATTCACTGGCCGGATCAAGCGACACCAAATGCAACGCTGATCGCTCGTCCTCTGACAGCACACCCAGCAGCGCGTGGTAGAGGTCGGTCTGCATACCGTGATGCAGGTAATGATCGCGGGTCTTGATCAGGTGTCGGACATCCGCTGCATCAAGTGGACCGCTGCGGTCCAGTACGCTTCCGATGGCAGTCTGATCGAGTACATCGATCCGGAGGCTTTTCGGCCAGCCGGGCAGATTCTGGAGTGAGTGCAAGGCCAGTGTGTCCGACTCCGGGTTAACCGCGGAACGAAGATAAAGGCCTTCATAGGCTCGATTGAGACGTACATGTTGCTGGTATTGCCGTGCCTTGCTGTCCAGGCGTGCGAACACTTGCCTGACCTCCGTCACGTTGGGCGTCGCTTGGAGATTCACGCCGTAGCGGTCGAGCATTTGCTCAATGGCGTTTTTGGGCAGGCCCGGATATTCGCGTTGAAACAGCCGCACCCACTCATGCTCCGAGTGTTGAAGCGCTGCGTAACGGCTGTTGAACAGCTCGGCTGCGCTCCCCGGACCAAGATCCTGATCGATCTTGAAGCGACTGATAGTGTCAGCCAGCAGAGGCGTCGGTGGATGACCCGTGTGCATCAGCCGCAACATATCGTCGTCGATCGCGCTGACTTTGCCGATCTGTGCCAGGACGTCATCGCTCAAAGACGCCACGGATGAGCCGATGCCGCGGATCAGTTCGACCCGTGTCGGCAGCGTCAGGCTGGTTGGTTGTAGCGTTGGGGCAACGGGCATTTCCGGCGCAGGCCTCACACCTCCTTCTTCCGGATGGGCCACCGCAGTTTCACCCTTCAGCGCCACTTCTGCGGCTATCGGCAATGCATTGAGCAAACCAAAAACGGTGCGCGTCACACCTTCCGACCGTTCGTTCGAGGTTTTACCGTTGACCACCTGATCCAGACCGTAACCCGCGTCAATAAGCCCGGCCAGCGCCAATATTCCCTCGCCCCCCGGAACGAACAGTGCCAGGGGTCCGAATCGGTTGATCCATTGCACAAGCGGTTCAACGACTGCACTTAAGTTATCGCGATTGACCTGGGCATCGCTTCGGATGCTGTCGAGGCTGGCCATGGCTGCCTGTTTCATCGTCAGCACCAGTTGCGCAAACGGATCGGTCGCCGGTGGCGGATCGTCGTAGCCGATGTACTCGTCCGGCCCCCAGTAACCGTCGTTGTTGAAGAAACCGGCATTGTTGGTCAGTCGGTGTTTCGCCGGATACTGCGCCATGCCATCCAGCGCCGTCAGCACACCGGCGTGAAACGTCCCGTCCTCGCGATCGCCTTCGGCAAAGTGCGAGGCCAATGCCTGTTTTGTCGTGCTGACCTTTCCCTGCGCGACGATCCAGTGGTGCATTTGCGTGGCGTTGGCGAACTCATGCAAGGGTGACGAGTTGCCCGGTATGTACAACAGCACCCGGGCACTGGCGGTGTCGCGCAAGGCCCAGATATCGGTCGCGGTATAACGGTACAGTTTCAAACGGCCGGCTTTGACGTACGAAGAAACGCGAGTCGGCGCTTGCAGTTGCTTGATGGTCAGCGTTTCCCAAGACTGGTCTGGCGGCAAGCCTGCCGCCTGCAACACCAGTTCCAGGCCTTTTTGAGTCAAGCGTTGTTCATGAAGCTGCAACCAGGCGGTCATGACGAACGCCGCTTTGACCGACGTTCTCAAGGGGTAAGGACTGGCAGCAGCGAGCACGTCGTCCGACGGCCAGGCGTGATCAAGGTACGTTTTATAGAGCCCCTGCAGGTCCAGCTCCCACACCCATCGTTTGAAATCCGCCGGCCTCAAATCGATCTGAGTCAGCGGGCCATAGGATTGTGGAGCCGTTTGGCGATAGATGCCTTCATACGTCTCATGATTGCCGCGGCCATGATCGGCTAATTCATCGACGTTCTGTACGATCCGCACGGAAGGCCCGATGTCCGGCGGTGTGTACAGACCAAAGGCCGTTTCAGCAAAACGCCCGTCTCCAATGGTCTGGTAATTGGCAAGCAGGGCTTGCAGCAGTGACCGCGAACTGGCCACTTGCCCCTGCTCGATACCCTCCTGTGCAGGATGGCCCTTGTAGTGGTAATCGAGCGTCACCAGCAAGGCAGTCTGCGGATCGATGTTCGCCCCCCACTTTTCCTTGATCAAGCGCTCGCCAAACTGGCTGGGGGATTGTGGCAGTGCGATGTCCACGGCGCTTTTCAGTTCATCGCGCATTTGCAGAGACGGCACCGGAGAAGGGCCGGCAACGTCGAGAGGAAGTTCTTTCATGGTGCATTTCGTTGCAGTCATTTCAGGACCACCACCCTACCCGACCCGTGCCCCCGAAAAAGCGGGAGCGATTGACAGGGACGATAGGAAATTTCGCTGCTTGGGCACGGAAAGCAGAGCTTCTGAAGGGCAAAAAAAATGAAACCGTGGAGGGAATCCACGGTTTCATTTGTTTGAAGCTATAAAAGTTACCAGAAGCGTTGCTGGGTCAACCGGCTCCACCAACTCAGCAAAACGCGATCGACCGAACCGCTGGCCGCCATGCCGATGCGTTCCTGAAGGCTTTTGCGTTCGGCGTAGTGCAGGTGATAAAGCTCGGATTTCTTCGCCCGTTCGGCCAGATATTCATCGCTGGTCTTGAGTTCATCGACCAGTTGCTTGTCCAGCGCGGCAACACCGAGCCAGATTTCGCCGGTGGCCACTTCGTCGATCGCCAATTGCGGGCGATAGCGTGAAACGAAGTTCTTGAACAACTGATGGGTGACGTCCAGGTCTTCCTGAAATTTCTCGCGGCCCTTTTCGGTGTTTTCGCCAAACACGGTCAGGGTGCGCTTGTATTCGCCGGCAGTGAGGACTTCAAAGTCGATGTCGTGCTTCCTCAGCAGACGATTGACGTTCGGCAACTGCGCCACCACGCCGATCGAGCCGAGGATCGCGAACGGGGCGCTGATGATCTTCTGGCCGATGCACGCCATCATGTAGCCGCCGCTGGCCGCGACCTTGTCGATGCACACGGTCAGCGGCACGCCGGCGTCGCGGATGCGCGCCAGTTGCGAGGACGCCAGGCCGTAGCTGTGGACCATGCCGCCACCGCTCTCCAGACGCAGCACCACTTCATCCTTGGGCGTGGCCAGGGTCAGCAGCGCGGTGATTTCGTGGCGCAGGCTCTCTGTGGCCGAAGCCTTGATGTCACCATCGAAATCCAGCACGAACACCCGGGATCTGGCTTCGGGTTTTTTCTTTTGCTTTTTCTCGGTTTTCGCTTCGACCTTGCGCAAGGCCTTGAGCTGATCCTTGTCGAGCAAGGTCTGCTCCAGGCGTTCACGCAGCCCTTTGTAGAAATCATTGAGTTTGCTGACTTGCAACTGGCCGGCCGACTTGCGCCGACCTTTACTGCGCAACGACGCGAAACTGGCCAGGACCACCAGAATGGCGATCACCAGTGTCACGGTTTTAGCCAGGAAACTGGCATATTCGGACAGAAACTCCACAGAGACTCCTCAATACAATGCGCTTCATCGCGCGCGGGATAACATCAGCATACCCATGCGCCGGCCCGGCGACCAGCCGTGAAACCTCTGGCAACGAGCTGTAACGGGCATTTCAAACAAGCGTATGTTTTTTCATTGACAGCTCACCCTCATCCTCATAACCTCGCCAAACCTTCAACGTACCGGGATGACGCGGACGTGGGCAGTATCTATTTGATTCGACATGGCCAGGCCTCCTTTGGTGCAGACGACTATGACGTTCTGTCGCCGACCGGTATTCGCCAGGCAGAAGTCCTCGGCCAGCACCTCGCCGGGCTGGGTATCCGCTTTGATCGCTGCCTCTCGGGTGATCTGCGCCGCCAGCAACATACCGCCAGCAGCACACTGGAACAGTTCGCTGCCGCAGGCTTGCCGGCGCCGATCGTGGAAACCGATTCCGCCTTCAACGAATTCGACGCCGACGCGGTAATCCGCGCGCTGTTGCCGGCCATGCTCGACGACGAGCCCGAAGCGCTGGAGATCCTGCGCAACGCCGCGCAGAACCGTGCCGAATTCCAGCGTATTTTTGCCCTGATCATCGAGCGCTGGCTCGCCGGCACGTATGACACCCCGGGCCTTGAAAGCTGGCTGGGTTTTGTCGAGCGGGTGCAGGCCGGTCTGCACCGGATCCTCGAAAGCGCCGACAACTCACAGAAAATCGCCGTGTTCACCTCCGGCGGCACCATCACCGCCCTGCTCCACCTCATTACGCAAATGCCTGCCCGGCAGGCATTTGAACTTAACTGGCAAATCGTCAACACCTCGCTCAACCACCTGAAGTTTCGTGGTCGCGAGGTGGCACTGGCTTCTTTCAACAGTCATGCGCATCTGCAGCTGTTGAAAGCCCCGGAACTCATCACGTTTCGCTGAGTCCGGACTATTGTGACCCTGGCTGTAATCACCCAGCTCTTATTACCCAAGAAAGGATCGAACCATGACCTCCGTAGCTGATGCCGTACAAGCAATGAAAGCCAAGTTCAACCCAGCCGCTGCTGCCGGTCTGGACCTGGTCTTCGGTTTCCGCATCGACGACACCAAGAACTTCTCGCTGATCGTCAAGAACAGCACCTGCGAGCTGAAAGAAGGCGAAAACCCTGACGCCCAGGTCACTCTGGTGATGGACGGCGAAACCCTGGAAGGCATCGTTGATGGTTCGACCGACGGCATGCAGGCGTTCATGGGCGGCAAGCTGCGCGCTGAAGGCGACATGATGCTGGCCATGAAACTGTCCGAGCTGTTCCCAGGCTAAGACGGCGGCTCCCGCGCTCGGGAGCCTCTCTGGCTGCACACGAATCCCGCCCCTTGTGGCGGGATTCGTCGTTTTTCGCCTATGGAAATCGGCTACCGGCGGATTTGCCGTCTATATTCCTTCTGGCCGCATGCGTCAGACATCGGCTGTTCAATCCGATCATTTTTGCGGAGAACATTGCCATGCCCCCACCTGACGACCACAAAGGCTTTAATCGCCGACATGTACTGCAAGGCCTTTCGGCAGGTGCCGTCGGTGCCTGGATCAGCCCTCTATTCGCAGGGAGTAAAACCATGCCAGATACCCCGGCCGACCTCATTCTGTACAACGGACGCCTGCACACCGTCGATCGCAAGAAACCCCAGGCCAGTGCCGTCGCCATCAAGGACGGGCGCTTCGTGGTGGTCGGTAGCGACGCCCAGGCCATGGCGCTGCAAGGTCCGGGCACACAAATCATCGACCTGCACGGCCGGACGGTGATTCCCGGTCTCAACGACTCGCACTTGCACTTGATCCGTGGTGGTTTGAACTACAACCTCGAGTTGCGCTGGGAAGGCGTGCCATCGCTGGCCGATGCCTTGCGCATGCTCAAGGATCAGGCCGACCGCACGCCCACGCCGCAATGGGTGCGGGTGGTGGGTGGCTGGAACGAGTTCCAGTTCGCCGAAAAACGCCTGCCAACGATTGAGGAACTGAACAAAGCTGCGCCAGACACACCGGTGTTCGTGCTGCACCTCTACGACCGCGCCCTGCTGAACCGCGCCGCATTGAAAGTGGTCGGCTACACCCGCGATACGCCGAACCCGCCGGGCGGTGAAATCCAGCGCGACGCCAATGGCGACCCGACCGGCATGCTGATCGCCCGCCCCAACGCGATGATTCTCTACTCGACCCTGGCCAAGGGACCGAAACTGCCGCTGGAATATCAGGTCAACTCGACCCGGCAGTTCATGCGCGAACTCAATCGCCTCGGCGTCACCAGCGCCATCGACGCCGGCGGTGGTTATCAGAACTACCCGGACGACTATCAGGTCATTCAGCAACTGGCCAAGGACCAACAGCTCACGGTGCGCATCGCCTATAACCTGTTCACCCAGAAACCCAAGGAAGAACTGACCGACTTCAAGAACTGGACCAGTACCTCCCATTACGGCCAGGGTGACGACTTCCTGCGACACAACGGCGCCGGAGAGATGCTGGTGTTTTCGGCGGCGGATTTCGAAGACTTTCTCGAACCTCGTCCGGACCTGTCGCAAACCATGGAGCAGGAACTGGAGCCCGTGGTCCGCCACCTCGTCGAGCAACGCTGGCCATTCCGCCTGCACGCCACTTACAACGAATCCATCAGCCGCATGCTCGATGTGTTCGAGAAGGTCAATCGCGACATTCCGTTTGACGGTTTGCCATGGTTTTTCGATCACGCCGAAACCATCACTCCACAGAACATCGAGCGGGTCAAAGCCTTGGGCGGCGGGATCGCCATCCAGGATCGCATGGCGTTCCAGGGCGAGTACTTTGTCGACCGCTACGGCGCCAAGGCCGCCGAGCACACGCCACCGATCGCGCGGATGCTCGCCGAGGGCGTTCCCGTCGGCGCCGGCACCGATGCCACGCGGGTGTCGAGCTACAACCCCTGGACTTCAATGTACTGGCTGGTCAGCGGGCGTACCGTTGGTGGTCTGGCGTTGCACCCACAAGGTTTGAGTCGCGACACCGCATTGGAGCTGTTCACCCACGGCAGTGCCTGGTTTTCTTCCGAGCAAGGCAAGAAGGGTCAGATCAAGGTCGGGCAACTGGCGGATTTGATTGCGCTGTCGGCGGACTATTTCCATATCGAGGATGAGGCCGTGAAATGGATCGAGTCGGTGCTGACGATTGTCGATGGCAAGATTGTCCATGGCACCGCCGAGTTTGAAAAACTCGGTCCACCGCCTGTGCCGGTGGTGCCGGAATGGTCACCGGTGGTTAATGTGCCGGGCCATTGGAGACCGCTGGCGCCGATGACGGCGCAGGCTCATCAATGCGTCGGGGCTTGTGCGGTGCATGCTCACCGTCATGAAAGGGCGCGGTTGTCTTCGGCACCGGTCAGTGACTTTCAGGGCTTCTGGGGAGCATTTGGCTGTTCGTGTTTTGCGTTTTGAGTTGAACCGCTGAAGAGTGCTTTCTGCGGCTGCGGGTTGAACTTTTTTCTGCGGGGGGATGCCTCGTCGGTCCCTGCTGCCGGCAATTTCGGTTACGGGGTAGATAGCTGAGCTGACCTTGCGGATGTACCCAAAACCCCTGTAGGAGCTGGCTTGCTAGCGATGGCTGAGCGTCAGGCGACATAGGTTTTGATGGTGTACATATCCATTCCTGCGGTAACGGCGGCTATTGGTTCCGCTTTTACAGCGGGTTACTTGGAAAAGCGCCAAGTAACCAAGCGCCTGCGCCCCTGACGTACGGTGGCTCGCCTAGGCTCGCCATACCCTCGCTCCGGTCCTGCTCCGTGGGCCCGCCGCCATCGGCCATCCATGGCCGGGGGCGGCTAACCCGGCATCCTTGCCGGGTTGCCCACTGCGCAGAACCTGCGCTCGGCCTTCCGACGGGGCAGATCAAGATCAAGATCAAAAACAAAGCGAGGCGGCCTGATAGCCGACCTGTTTTCCGTCAACGCCATCGGCGGTGAACACCCATGTCATGCCCGCCAACAATCCCCTGTGGGAGCTAGCCTGCCAGCTCCCACAGGGGGAATGCGCACAATCCAAGAGCCAGGTCGGCCCGAAGGCCGCCTCGCGGAGCTGTGGTGGTAGTCGCCCCATCGAGAGGCCGAGTGGAGGTTCTGCGCAGTGGGCAACCCGGCATGGATGGCCGATGGCGGCGGGCCCACGGAGCAGGACCGGAAGGAGGGCATGTCGAGCCACAGCGAGGCACCGAACGAAAAGGGGCAAAAGCGCTTGGTTACTTGGCGCATTTCCAAGTGACCCGCCGTAAGGGCGGAACCAATAGCCGCGGTTGCCGCAACAACGGATATGTACACCTTCATCGCGAAAAAGCCGTACAAACGACTCCAACCGTATCCGTTTACAATGCCCAAATCTCCCGCACCGGCCACCCCATGGACATCGACCTCGCCCGCACCTTTCTGGAAATCGTCCGCCACGGCAGCCTCGTCGCCGCAGCGGAAAAACTCCACGTCACCCAGACCGCGATCACCGCACGTGTACAGAAACTCGAAAACCAGCTGGGCAGCACGCTGTTCGTGCGTAACCGCGCCGGTGCTCGCCTGACCCCGAACGGCGAAGCCTTCGTGGTCTACGCCAATCAACTGGTCGAAACCTGGGAAGCCGCGCGCCGGGACTTGCCGCTGCCTGAGGGTTACCACGACGTGCTGCACATCGGCGGAGAAGTCAGTCTGTGCAACCCGTTGATGCTCAGTTGGGCCGCCGAACTGCGGGAGAAAATTCCCGGCCACGCATTGCGCATGGAAATCCGCGACGGCGAAAACCTGCTGCGCCAATTGGAACTGGGGGTGCTGGACGCGGCGCTGGTCTATCAGCCCGAATATTGGCCCCGTCTGCAAGTCGAGCAAGTGCTGGAAGAAAAACTGATTCTGGTGCGCTTGGCCGGCAAACCAGCCCCCTACGTGTACATCGACTGGGGCCAGGAATTTCGCCGTCAGCACGATGCCGCGTTACCAGAGAAAGCCAAGGCCGCGCTGAGCTTCAACCTCGGCCCCCTGGCCTTGCAATACATTCTGGAAAACGGCGGCAGTGGCTACTTTCGTACCCGGGTGGTGCAGAGTTACCTGGAAAGCGGCGTACTGGAACAAGTGCCAAAAGCCCCGGAATTCAGCTACCCGACCTATCTGGTCTACTCCCGCGACCGTGACTCGGCCACCCTGCAACACGCCTTCGACTTGCTGCGCGAAGTCATCCAGTCAGACGATGACTGGTCGCAACGCTGGAACCCGCTGACCTGAGTCCGCTTTACACCGGAACATGGCGTTTGTGTCCCTCGCTTCGGCCCGCCGGAAACGGCGGGATCGTCTAATCTGCGGGGACAACAATAACCACAGGTGAACGCAGTGAGGCAGACCACCGAGGCTTTTCGCAGCCGCTATCGCGCGGGCATTCATCCACGCTACAACCCTTGGCTGCACGGAGGGTTTGTGCTGCTGTTCGGCTTGCTGGCCATCGGTGCATTCTGGAGCAGCGTGCATCAGGTGCTACCGCTGGAATGGCTGGCGGTGCCGCTGACATTGCTGTTCTTCAACTTCGGCGTGTACACGGTGCATCGCCACCTCGGGCATCACAAAAAAAACTTCGCGCGGATGTTCTATGCCCGCCATGCCGGTGACCATCACAGCTTCTTCGCGCCCGGCCACATGACATACGACAGCGCCCGCGACTGGCGAGTGATCCTGTTTCCAGCCTGGCTGATCGTGGTGCATACGCTCGTCATCACCCTGCCCGTCTGGTGGATGCTCAAGCAGTTCGATGCCAACGTCGCCGGTCTGGTCGGCGGCTGTCTGGTCCTCGGTTACCTCACCTATGAAGTGTTCCCTGCCTGCGAGCACCTGCCGCCCTCGAACCCGGTGACGCGCTGGCCGTGGATCCGTCAGATGCGCCGCCTGCACGAACTGCATCACCGCCGGGAATTGATGCAGGAACGCAACTTCAACATCGTTTTTCCACTGACGGACTACCTGTTCGGCACCCTTTATTGGGAGCCGGAGCCCACGTACCTGACGAGAACGCCCATGACCCGCATGCAGCATCAGATCACTATTGCAGGCAACCCGATTGACGTACTCGCCTACGCCAGCACCTCGACCCGCTGGCCGGAGTGGCACCCGTCGTCGCTCAAGGTCGAGGGCCAAAGCGGTCCGCTGCATGCCGGATCGCGCTTTGAAGAAGACATCAGGGCCGGCGGACGCGAGGGGCATTTAAGCTGGGCGGTCAGCGAGTATCTGCCCGGTCGGCGCTGGAGTGCTCGCGCTCAGGGCGATCATGGCCTGTCGCTGGAGGTGACCTACGAATGTGAGGCCGAGGGCGATGGCACGCGGTTTGTCCGCACCCTGGAGTACCAGTTCAGCGGCCTGGGCATGCGCATTGCCAACCGTTTGTTGCTGAAGCGGCGCATCGATCATGAATCCGCCGCGTCGATGCTGGCCTTGCGCGAAATGGCCCACAAACATTTGGCTCCGACGGGAGTCGCCGTGTGAGTAGAACCGTCAAGTTTCGCCATGTCGTGCTGCTGGTGATCGTGGCCATTGCCGCGTTTCTGCTGCTGATGCCGACCAAGGTGCAACCGGTGGCCTGGACGCCGCCACCGGCGCCTTCACTCACCAGTGGGCCGTACGCCGACAACCAGCACCTCAAAGGTATGGAGCGTGTGGGCGCCGACGATATCGACGGGCCGGAAGCCTTGCTGCTGGAAGACAATGTCCTCATCACCGGCCTGCATGACGGCCGGCTGATTCGCACCAGCCTCGACGGCAAGGACACAAAAGTGCTGGCCGACACCGGCGGCCGGCCGTTGGGCCTGGCGCGTCACCCCAATGGTTTACTGGTGATCGCCGACGGCGTCAAAGGCTTGCTGTCGCTGGACGCTCAGGGCCGATTGATCGCGCTGACCACGACGGTAAATGGCGTGGACTTCGGGTTCACCGACGACGTGGTCATCGACAAGTCCGGGCACTACGCCTATTTCAGTGATGCTTCCAGCCGCTTCGGGTACGGCCACGACGGCGAGGCGATCATCGAGCACGGCGGCGATGGTCGCTTGCTGCGCTATGACTTCCAGACCGGTAAAACAGCGGTCCTGCTGGATAAACTGGAGTTTGCCAACGGCGTGACCCTGGGACCGGACGATGCTTTTGTGCTGGTCAACGAAACCGGTGCCTATCGCATCAGTCGATACTGGCTCAGCGGTCCGAAGGCCGGCACCCACGATCTGTTTATCGACAACCTGCCGGGCCTGCCGGACAACCTCGCGTTCAATGGCCGGGACCGCTTCTGGGTGGCGCTGTATGCCCCGCGCAACGCGCTGCTCGATGCCACGGCCGCGCATCCCTTCGTGCGCAAGATGATCGTGCGGGCGATGACCGTTCTGCCCAAACCGGTGGAGAAGCGCGGGTTTGTATTGGGGCTGGATGTCGAGGGCAAGGTGATTGCCAATCTGCAGGACGGCAGCAGCGATAATTACTCGCCGATCACCACGGTGCGCGAGTATGGGGAATGGTTGTATTTCGGATCGTTGAAGGCGACGCATATGGCGCGCTTGCCGCTGAGCACCGCGTTGTCACAACCACCGAAATAACCTGTAGGAGCCGGCTTGCTGGCGATGCAGGCAACTCGGTGTAATGTGTTGACCGAGTTGATGCTATCGCCAGAAAGCCGGCTCCTACAGGTTATGTGCCGTTCAAACGTTACCGCGGATCCATCTCGCCATTTCGCACTGCGTTATCGGTTTCTTCATGCACGCGCTCCGGGTCGAGATCGGTGCCGTCGTCCTGGTCCAACGGCAGTTCGTCGATACCCGGTTCATCTTCAGGGTTGACGGTGGTGCGCCCCGGGCTCAAGGGCTCGGGATGAGTGGGGATGGGATCGTAGCCGCCCTGCTCTTCGCTCGGGAACTTTGGGTCATTCATGAGGCACCTCGAATGGAGCCGTAAAGTCGGACTCTGATCATTCGAGGTGCCGGGATTTATCGCCGTTCCAATTTTTCAGCCACCGGTCGTCGGTGGCTGGACGGAGTTTCAGGATGGAGTCTGGAGCCGATCAACGATCTTTTGCTTAACCTCCACTCGCTTCGCCTTGAGCTTCTTCAGTGCGTCATCACTGGGCGCATCCGATTGGGCGGTTTCAGCCTTTACCACCTCGGCGTCCGCCTGCGAATACTTGTTGATCAGTGAATCCAGTAACGGATCCTTGGTGCGTTTTTGCTGGATATCTTCCTTTGAAAGTTTCAAGTCCTGATAAAGGTCGTGTGGCACCGGCATGGAACACCTCCGTTGGTTGATCGGTGGCAAACGCGATCGATTGCGTTCACCAACTATCAGAATGGCCTCGGTCCGCAGGTTCTGTCGACCGCCTATCAGACCAGCGGTGTCCGTTCGTCGTCCTGCCGCAAACCCGATAAAACCTTTGCCCGTCCGTCGGCCTCCACAGATTAACGATCACTCGATCGCCCATAAAAACCTGTGTGGAGAAAACCAATGGACGGATTCACCCTGCGCCACCTCACGTTGGCCGTAGCCTTGAGCACCAGCATGGGCGCGGCCTTCGCGGCCACTGACAATGACTTCGTCGACAAGGCGGCCGCTGGCGGCATCGCCGAGATCGAAACCAGCCGGCTGGCCCTGGAAAAAAGCGCCTCGGCCGACGTCAAAGAGTTCGCCAACATGATGATCACCGATCATTCCAAGGCGAACGATGAACTGGCAGCCATTGCGAAGAAACACGACATCGAGGTGCCTGACACCACGACATTGGTGAAGCAGGCCAAGGAAAAGATCCTCGACATGCGTGACGAGTCGTTCGACGCCGCGTACGCCGACAATCAGGTCAAGGCGCACGAAGAAACCATCGAATTATTCAAGAAAGAAGCCAACACCGTGACCGATGACAAAGTCAAAGGCGCCACCGAACTGAAAGGTTTCGCACAAAAAATGTTGCCGGGCCTGGAAAAACACCTGGCTGCGGCGAAAAAACTGCAAGCCGCCCATCCAGGCAAGTAACGCGCACCAAAACAAAAATACCGCCTCCAGGGAGGCGGTATTTTTTTGCGTCGGTAACCGGTACTAGCCGCCGTCGGTATCGATGTCGGCGTCCGTCTCCTCGCCAGGTTTAGCGCGATCCGGATGCGGCTTGAAGCCCGGGCTGAACTCATTGTCGTTGTCGGTGTTGCGATTCTTCTGGTCAACCGCTTTATCGGCGCTTTCCGGTTCCGCGGTTTTAGCGTTTTCCTCAAGCTCACGTTGATCGGTCATATGCACCTCTTTCATCACTGGCATCGCGCGGCTGAAACACCGGCCTTGTGAATTCGAAGCTTTGCGGCAGGCATCGTTCCATCGGTGCGCCGGATGAAAATATCCCGCGGGAGAAAACAACTATTTCATACGAGAAATGTCACTGACTTGCACCGGTCGTTTTTTGAGGAATCGGCGCACACTTTTCAGGGAGTCAAGGCACATGGCAGCACTGCAAACCACCACACTCAATGCGATGAAGACAAATCAGGCGCAACTCCTCGCCGATTGGGCCCACGGCCTTGAGACCAGTGGTGCCACACGCAATATAAAAGAGCTGGATCTGAAGCAGCAGACTTCGGAATTCCTGCAGTTGATCATCGCCGGCCTTGAAAACGGCAACAGCCAGAATGTAGCGGCGCCAGGCTGGGACGAGATTCGCCAGTTTCTGGAAAAGCTCTCCCATAGCCGCGCCCTGCTCGGCCAGGACTCGCAGCAGACCGCCAGTTTCATCTTCGCGCTCAAAGGCCCTCTGTTCGCATTGTTGCAAAATCATTACCAGGACGACCCGGCACTGTTGGCCGAACAACTCTGGGAAGCCTCCGAACTGCTCGATGCGCTGGGCATGCACACGATCCGCACGTTCCAGAAATCCCGCGAAGCGGTGATCAAGCGTCAGCAGGAAGAATTGCTTGAATTGTCGACCCCGGTGGTCAAACTCTGGGACGGCGTACTGGCGCTGCCAATGATCGGCACCCTCGACTCGCAACGCACCCAGGTGGTGATGGAATCGCTGTTGCAGCGCATCGTCGACACCGGCTCGGAAATCGCCATCATCGACATCACCGGCGTGCCGACCGTCGACACTCTGGTCGCCCAGCACTTGCTCAAAACCGTGACGGCCATTCGCCTGATGGGTGCCGATTGCATCATCAGCGGTGTGCGTCCACAAATCGCCCAGACCATCGTGCACCTGGGGCTGGACCTGCAAGGCGTGGTCACCAAAGCCAACCTGGCCGATGCGCTGAAACTGGCCCTGACCCGACTGGGCATCACCGTCAGCAAGGCGGACTGAGCCGATGGAGCGTATTCCGATTTTGCAGATGGGCAACTTCCTGCTGGTGACCATTCAGGTCGACATGCATGACCAGTTGGCCCTGACGCTTCAGGATGATTTGTCCGAGCGCATCAGCCGGACATCCGCCCGGGGCGTGCTGATCGATATTTCTGCGCTGGACATGGTCGATTCGTTCATCGGCCGGATGATCGGCACCATTTCCGGGCTGTCGAAAATCATGGACGCCCAGACCGTGCTGGTCGGCATGCAACCTGCTGTCGCCATCACCCTGGTGGAGCTCGGCCTGACCTTGCCCGGCGTCAGCACGGCGCTGAATGTCGAACGCGGGATGAAACTGCTTCAGGATCGAGTACGCGAGCAATGACCGTGCGCAGCAGCGGCAGCCAGCCTATTCAAATCGAGCAGGACGTCGTGCTGGCCCGGCAAATGGCGCGCAAACTCGCCCAGGAATGCGGCATGCGCCTGATCGACCTGACCAAACTGGTGACTGCCGTCAGCGAGCTGGCGCGCAACACCATGGTGTATGGCGGTGGCGGTGACATGGACTGGCAAATTCTCGACGAAGATGCGCGCACCGGTTTGCGCCTGGTCTTTCGCGACGAAGGCCCGGGCATCCTCGACATCAAGTTGGCAATGACCGACGGCTGGACCTCCGGCAGCGGCCTGGGGCTGGGCCTGACCGGCGCCAAGCGGCTGGTGGAAGAGTTCGAACTCGACACCGAGCCCGGCAAAGGCACGCGCATAACGATCACCCGATGGACATGAATATCGGCGGTTCGATGACGCAGGTATTAATCATCGAAGACAGCAGCCAGATCGGTCACGCTCGCCGCACCGCTCAGCACCTCGCAGAAAAAAACGGCTTTGACGCTACGGATGCCGGGCGTGTGGCGCTGGTGGCCACCGAGCTTGCCAGCAACATTCTCAAGCACGCCACCCGGGGCGAAATGCACCTGAGAGTGGTGCCACGCCTTTCAGGGGCGGGCATCGAAATGCTCGCCATCGACCGTGCCAAAGGCTTTGATTTGCAGGCGTGCCTGGCCGACGGGTTTTCCACCCGCGGCACCCAGGGCATTGGGCTTGGCGCAGTGTCGCGCCAGACCGACGTATTCGATACCTATGCCGATGCGCGTGGTGCGGTGCTGTTGACGCGCTTTTACCCGCGCAGCGACAAGGCACCGGACCGACGCGTCGGCGTCAGCCAGCATTCGCTGCATGACGATCCGGCCTGCGGTGACGTCTTTCACCTGGCCTTCGACGGACCACGCATCAGTGCGCTGGTGATCGACGGCCTGGGGCATGGCGAAGAAGCTGAACGTGCCGCCCGCGCCGGCGAAAAAACCTTTGCCCGGTCGCCGTTCACTTCGCCGGTGCTGTTGCTCGAGGACATCCATATCGCCATGACCGGTACCCGTGGCGGTGCGCTGGCCATCGCTCAGTTCGATGGCGAGGCCAACGCGCTGAGATTCGTCGGCATCGGCAACATCGGCGCCTGCCTGATCGCCCCGGACAAATCCCGCGGCATGGCCTCCCACCCCGGCATCGTCGGCGGGCAATACCGCAAGGCGCAGCCGTTTGACTATGCACACGTGAACGGGCATTTGTTGATCATGTACAGCGACGGTCTGCAGTCCCGTTGGAACCTGCAGGATTACCCCGGCCTGGTGCACCGCCATCCCGCCGTGATTGCCGCCATTCTGCACCGCGATTTCTGCCGTGGACGGGACGACGTTACGGTGTTGGTCATCGCTCTGGAGACAGCCCATGGCTGAGATACCCCTGAGTCAGATCGACGAACAAGCTGCGCTGATCGCGCAGTTGCAAAGCGAAGCCAACGCCCTGCGCGAAGAGCTGGACGAGACCAACCAGGGCGTGCTCGCGCTGTACGCCGAGCTCGATACCCAGGCTGAACAGTTGCGCCAGGCCTCGGACCTGAAAAGCCGTTTCCTGTCGTACATGAGCCACGAGTTCCGCACACCCCTGGGCTCGATCCTGAGCATCGCCAGTATCCTGACCGATGAACTCGACGGACCGTTGAGCGTGGAACAGCACAAGCAGGTGGCGTTCGTCAGCACCGCCGCACGCGAGCTCAGCGACATGGTCGACGACCTGCTGGACCTGGCGAAAATCGAAGCCGGGCGCATCACCATATCGCCGGCCTGGTTCGACATGTTCGACCTGTTCGCCGCACTGCGCGGCATGTTCCGCCCGATTGTCGATGCCAGCGCCGTGGACCTGATTTTCGAAGAACCCGTCGGCCTGCCACGGCTTTATACCGACGACAAGAAGCTCGCGCAGATACTGCGCAACTTCATTTCCAACTCGTTGAAGTTCACCACCCGCGGCGAAATCCGCGTTTCGGCGCGGCTGGAGGGCAGCGACCAGGTCCGCTTCGCCGTGACCGATACCGGAATAGGTATCGCGGCGGAGCTGCATGGCGCATTGTTCGAGGACTTTTCCCAAGTCGACTCGCCCCTGCAAAAACGCTTGCGCGGCACAGGCCTGGGTCTGTCCTTGTGCAAACGCTTCGCAGCACTGCTGGGAGGTGACGTCGGGGTGGAGAGTACACCGAGGGTCGGCTCGACCTTCTTTGTGATCATCCCGCTGGCCATCGCCATGGAGCCCGCCGATGAAACGTGATATCCGCCTGCTGATCGTCGATGACAACGCCGCCACGCGCTACGCCCTGCGTCGACGTCTGGAACCGCATGGCTACGCCGTGCTTGAAGCGGGTACGGGTGGCGACGGGCTTGCCCTGATCGACAGCGAGTTCATCGACGCGCTGATCCTCGACGTCAACCTGCCGGACATGAGCGGCTTCGACATCGTGCGCAAACTGCGCTCCGAGGCCGCCACCGCCCTGCTCCCGGTGATCCACGTGTCCGCCGCGTCCATCCAGACCGGCGACATCATCACCGGCCTGGATGCCGGTGCCGATGCCTACCTGATCCACCCCGTGGACCCGGATGTGTTGCTCGCGACCTTGCGCACGCTGCTGCGGGTTCGCGATACCGAAAACGCTCTGCGTGAAAGCGAAGCGCGTTTTCGCGAGATTTTCGTCAACGTCTCGGCCCCCATCGCCGTGCTGGACGCCCAGTTCAAGGTGCATGAATGCAATCACGCGTTCGCCCGGCTGATCCAGGACAATCACGACCCGGACGCCTTGCGCGAGTGCTTCGCCGACCAGCAGGAGATCATCCTCGACGAACTGCGTATGCGCCTGACCGCTGGCGAACGCTGGAAAGGCACGCTGAACATGCGCATCGAAGGTGAACTACGGGAAACCGAGTGGCAGATCTCGCCCTATCGCACGCCGGAGCTGAGCCTGGTGTTCGTCGAGGACGTCACTGAACATCGCCACCGTGAACGCTCGCACCTGGCCCGGCTGGATGATGCGACGTCGCAGCTGGAACATGAAATCGCCGAACGGGTGCGTACCGAAGCGCAGTTGCTGCAGGTGCAGAAGATGGATGCGCTGGGCAAACTCACCGGCGGCATCGCCCATGACTTCAACAACTTGCTGACCGGCATCATCACCAGCCTGGAGCTGATCCAGAAACGCGTCGCCAACGGGCGCACCGACAAGGTCGTTCTGTACGCCGAAGCGGCGCTGAACTCGGCCACCAGCGCCGCGTCGCTGACTCATCGCTTGCTGGCCTTTGCCCGCCAGCAACCGCTCGATACCCGGCCGGTGGACATCAACGAACACATCCGTTCGCTGGAAGAATTGCTGGTACGCACCATCGGCGAACACATCGCGCTGAAACTCGAACTGACCTCCAAAGCTGCGATTGCGCTGGTCGATCCGATTCAACTGGAAAGTGCGGTGCTGAACCTGGTGATCAACGCCCGCGATGCGCTGCCCCTGGGCGGCAATATCTGGGTCAGCACCTACGCGGCGTACTCCCACGGGGACCTGAAACTGGCGGACGGGGCGTACGTCGCGCTGTCGGTACGCGACGACGGGACCGGCATCGAACACAGTGTGATCGACAAGGTGTTCGACCCGTTTTTCACCACCAAGCCGCTGGGCCAGGGCACCGGGCTGGGGCTGTCGAGTATTTACGGTTTCGCCCGGCAATCCGGGGGCGACGCGCACATCCGCAGCGTGGCGCGACGCGGCACCGAAGTGACCATCATGCTGCCTGCCTCGGCGGACCCGACCTCCGTTGAAGAAGAACCTTCAGTCGTGGACCCGCAAGGCTCCGGCGAGCACGTGCTGATTGTCGAAGACATGCCGGCGGTGCGCATGTTCGTTGCCGAAGTGCTGGCGGATGCGGGTTATCGCTGCACGCAGGTGGGCGATATCGAAGGTGCGCTGGAACGTCTGCAAAACGACCCTTCCATCAATCTGATGCTGACGGACGTGGGCTTGCCGCGCATGAATGGCCGGGAACTGGCGGACGTCGCCCGTAGCTGGCGAGAAGGGTTGCCGATCCTGTTCATGACCGGCTACGCGGAAAATGCCCTTAACCGCCAGGTGTTCCTCGGCAATGGCATGGACATGCTGATCAAACCGTTCCAGATCAGCGAACTGCTGGACAAAGTGCGCCGCACCCTCGACTGCGCCTGATAGACCGCCATCGCGGGCAAGCCCGCTCCCACAGGTGATTTGTGAACGCAGCAAATCCCTGTGGGAGCAGGCTTGCCTTGCAACGTAGAATCTCCCACAGGTTTTGTGAACACCGCGAATCCCTGTGGGAGCGGGCTTGCCCGCGATGAGGCCAGCAAAGGCACCCCATCTCTCAAGCGACCCCAAGCACCCGAGCCAAAAACGGCGCCGTCCGGCTCTTTTTGCTCTTGGCGACTTTCTGCGGCGTACCCGCCACCACAATCCTGCCGCCCTGATCCCCAGCCCCCGGCCCGATGTCGATCACCCAGTCACTCTGCGCCACTACGCGCATTTCATGTTCGACGACAATCACCGTATGCCCCGCCATGACTAACGTATTCAATTGCTCGAGCAAGCGATCGACGTCCCGGGGATGCAACCCGGTGGTGGGCTCGTCAAGCACATACAAGGTCGCGCCACGCTGGTTGCGTTGCAGTTCGGTGGCCAGTTTGATCCGCTGGGCTTCGCCGCCGGACAACTCGGTCGCCGGCTGCCCGAGGCGCAGATAACCCAGACCGATATCCCGCAGCACTTCCAGCGAGCGACGGATACCCGGCTCCTCAACGAACACCTCGACCGCTTCGTCCACCGTCAACTGCAACACCTGCGCAATGTTCAAACCCTGCCAGCTGATCGCCAGCGTTTCGGGGTTGTAGCGTGCGCCGTGGCACGTCGGGCATGGCGCGTAGACGCTGGGCATGAACAGCAACTCGACGCTGACAAAGCCTTCGCCTTCGCAGGTCGCGCAGCGGCCCTTGGCGACGTTGAAGGAGAACTGACCGGCATCGTAGCCCTCGGCCTGCGCCTCGGGTGTGGCGGCGTACAGCTTGCGCACGTTGTCGAACAGCCCGGTGTAGGTCGCCAGGTTAGAGCGCGGCGTGCGACCGATGGGTTTCTGATCGACTTGCACCAGACGCTTGATCGATTCCAGCCCTGCGCTGACCTGGCCGCCACTGACCTGCGGTGCGTCATCCTCAAGGCTCAGCTCTTGCGGTTCGCTGTTACTCACCGAACGCCCGAGATGCGCGCCCACCAGTTCCAGCAGCGCCTGGCTGACCAGGCTTGATTTACCGGAACCCGAAACGCCGGTCACCGAAGTGAAACAGCCCAGCGGAAACTCGGCACTGAGGTTGCTCAGGTTGTTGCGGGTGATGCCCTCCAGTCGCAGCCAATCGGTCGGCTTGCGGCTGGTTCGCGGCTGAGTGACCTGATCGGCGAACAGGTACGCGCGGGTCTGCGAGTTCGTCACTTCGGCCAGCCCCTGTGGCGGCCCGCTGTACAGGACGCGGCCGCCATGCTCGCCCGCCGCCGGGCCCACATCGATCAGCCAGTCGGCACGGCGCATGGTTTCCAGGTCATGCTCGACCACGAACAAGGTGTTGCCCGCGGCTTTCAAGCGCTGCAAGGCTTCGAACAGCGCTTCGCCATCCGCCGGATGCAGACCGGCCGACGGTTCATCCAGCACGTAAATCACCCCGAACAACTGTGAACCCAATTGCGTCGCCAGTCGCAACCGCTGCAACTCACCGGACGACAACGTCGGCGTGCTGCGCTCCAGCGCCAGATAACCGAGCCCCAAGTCGGTCAGCGTGCTGACCCGCTCCAGCAAATCCTGAGCGATCCGTTGTGCGGCCAGGCGTTTTTCCACCGACAGGTTGGGCGTGTGGCGCACATCCGGCGCGTTGGCGTGACCACTGGCGCCGTGGGCCACTCGCTGCTCACGGGCCTCGCGGGTCTGGTCGTGGCTCAACACCTCGCCCGCCTCATCGGCCTGTTCGAGGTAACTGTGAGCGGCAACCGGCTTCAAGACTTCGGCCACTTGCAGCAAGGGCATCTGCGATAACTCGCCGATGTCGTAACCGGCGAACGTCACCGACAACGCCTCGCGCTTGAGCCGTTTGCCGTCGCACAGTGGGCACGGACTGCCGAGCATGAATTGCGAAACACGCTTCTTCATCAGCGCGCTTTGCGAATGGGTGAAGGTGTGCAGGATGTAGCGCCGGGCACCGGTGAAGGTGCCCTGGTAACTCGGCTCCATTTTGCGCTTGAGGGCGACTCTGGTTTCTTCCGGTGTAAGCCCGGCATACACCGGAACGGTCGGGGTTTCCTCGGTGAAGAGAATCCAGTCGCGCTGCTTTTTCGGCAGGTCGCGCCAGGGTTTGTCGACGTCGTAGCCCATGGTCACGAGGATGTCCCGCAGGTTCTGTCCCTGCCACGCCGTGGGCCAGGAAGCGACCGCACGCTGGCGAATGGTCAGGCTGGGGTCCGGGACCATCAGCGCTTCGGTGACTTCGTACACCCGACCCAAACCATGGCATTCAGGGCAAGCGCCTTGGGGTGTGTTGGGCGAGAAGTCTTCGGCATAGAGCATCGGCTGCCCCGGCGGATAACTGCCGGCGCGGGAGTACAGCATGCGGATCAGGCTCGACAACGTGGTCACGCTGCCCACCGAAGAGCGGGTGCTCGGTGTGCCCCGCTGTTGTTGCAAGGCGACCGCGGGCGGCAGGCCTTCGATGGAATCGACGTCAGGCACGCCGACCTGATCGATCAAGCGTCGCGCATACGGCGCCACGGACTCGAAATAGCGCCGCTGCGCTTCGGCGTACAGGGTCGAGAATGCCAGGGATGATTTCCCCGAGCCGGATACACCGGTGAACACCACCAGCGCATCACGCGGGATATCGACGTCGACGTTCTTGAGGTTGTGTTCACGGGCACCGCGCACTCTGACCATGCCGGAAGGAGAATCGGGAGTGCGCTTGGAAGTCATGGGGTGCCTTGATCAGAAGGTTCGAAGGATTGACGCATTGCCGGGAATTCACGCGATCCCATTGTAGGAGCCGGCTTGCTGGCGATAGCGATTTCACGGACGCCATCGCCAGCAAGCCGGCTCCTACAATAGTGTGTGTTCAGCCATTGAGAACTGTGCGGACCATCCGGGTCAGTGCTTCGGGGCTATAGGGTTTGCTCAGTAAAAAGGTATCGGGGCTGAGTTGGTGATTGCGCGAAATAATGTCACGGGTGTGGCCGGACGTGAACAGTACCGCCACCGGTGGCGTCTGCACTTTGGCCCAGGCCGCCAGGTCCGAACTCTTGATCAGCCCGGGCATGACCACATCGGTGAAAATCAGCTCCACTTCCACCCCGTCCAGCAGCATCTGCATGGCGGCATCGCCGTTAGCGGCGGTCAGGACCTGATAGCCCTCCTCGCTCAACAATTCCACCGCCGAAGCGCGCACCGCGTCATTGTCCTCCACCACCAGAATGGTTTCGTGACCGCCGCGTTGCGGCGTGTCATGGGGCGCTGTTTCACCGAGCGGGGGGCGCAGACTCCGTGGAAAATACAGCTGCACCCGAGTGCCCTGCCCTTCGACGCTGGACATCTCGATGTGCCCGTCACTCTGTTTGACGAAACCGAACACCATGCTCAGCCCCAACCCCGTGCCCTGGCCGTCGGCCTTGGTGGTGAAAAACGGTTCGAACGCTTGCGCGAGCACTTGCGGCGACATGCCGACGCCCGTATCGGCCACGGCGACACGAACATAATCACCCGCCGAAATCCCCTTGCCTGCGCAGAACCGGCGATCGAGTACGACATTCTCGGCGCTCAGTTCAATGGTCCCTTCACCCTGCATGGCGTCACGGGCATTGATCGCCAGATTGAGAATCGCGTTTTCCAGTTGATTGCGATCGACGTTGATGTACCAGGACGCTTGAGGCAACCGCACATCAATCTGGATGGTTTCGCCCAACGCCCGTTGCAACAATTCGCCCAGGCCTTCGAAGATCTGCCGTGGGTCGCACACCGCTGGCGACAACGGCTGACGGCGGGCGAATGCGAGCAATTGCGAGGACAGTTTCGCGCCCCGCTCCACCGCCGCAATCGAGGCGCTGACCCGGCGCTGCACGTTGGCATTGTCCGGCTCATGTCGCGCCAGCAAGTGCAGGTTGCCGGCGATCACCTGCAGCAGGTTATTGAAGTCATGAGCCACGCCCCCCGTGAGCCCGCCGATGGCTTCGAGTTTCTGTGACTGGCGCAGTTGTTCTTCCGCCGCCAGCCGCGCTTCGACTTCGTCGGCGACGCGCTGCTCCAGATTCCGGGTGAACTTGAGCAGGGATTCTTCGGCGGTCTTGCGTTCGTGGATGTCGATCAACACCCCGGGAAAGCGGAACGGTTCGCCTTGCTCATCGAACTCGCAGCAACCGCTGGCCTGCACCCACAGGTAACTGCCGTCGGGGCGCAGCACACGATATTCGGCGTTGAAGGGTTCGCCAGTGGTGACGGATTGATTGACCTGCTCGTTGACCCAACTGCGGTCGTCGGGGTGAATCCGCGCTTCAGCGAAGTCCGTCGGCAAGTCGCCGAGGTTATACCCGGCCGGATAGGAAAAGGTCCGGGCAAAGCGTTCATCGCCCGAAAGCAGATTGCCCTTGATGTCCCAGACAAATGAGCCGAGCAAGGCCCCGGCATTCAACGCCAGGCGCACCCGTTCATTGTCGGCGCGGTAGGCATCTTCGGCTTCCTGGCGACGGCGCTCGGAAATCACATGGTCAGTGGTGTCGACCACCATCGCCATGACCCCGGCCGGCTGCCCCTGGTCATTGGCCACCGGGCTGTAATAAAGGTCCAGCCATACGTCTTCGGGCACGCCGTCCCTCAACAGCACCAGCTCTTTGTTGCGATAGGACAAGGTGCCGCCGGCCAGGCAGGTATCGACCACATGCCGGTTGAACTCGGCGACTTCCGGCCAGCCCAGTTCCACCGGAGCGCCCAACAGATAAGGATGTCGGCCACCGGCGAACGACGAGTACGCGTCGTTATAGATCATGTAACCGGGGTGGCCCCACAACATCACCATCGGCAGTGGCGAGGCGAGCAACAGCTGCACCGCGCTGCACAGGCTGGCGGGCCAGGTGTCGATGCTCCCCAGCTCGGTCTGGCTCCAGTCGAACGCACGGATGCGCCCGGCCATTTCGCCGTTCCATCCGGCACACCCGTGGCTATCGTCTAGAAACTGCATTGGCTGGCTCTATATCCGGTAACTGCACCCGTTTGTTTCGAGCATCGCGGATGCCAATGGTTTCATGGAAGGTTAGCTGATTCTTGCGGCAATCCGTGGCGCCACAAATCCCTGTGGGAGCGAGCAAGCTCGTTCCCACAGGAACCAGGTCAGGTTTGAGCTTTGTGGTTAAACCTCGATCAGGTGCTTGAGCGGGTGATACCCCGTTTTCAAGGTGGCAGCGACATCGAGGATCGCCTTCTCGATACCGTTCAAATGCATGCAGGTCAGTTCAATCGCGGCGCTCTGGTTGCCGGCCTCGATGTACTCGATCAGGCGCAGGTGCTCATCGTCGCGGCAGGCTTCGTGGCTGTCGTCATCCAGCGCAGCAGCGTACAGCGAGGCGCGGGAAATCAGTTTGCGGAACCAGCCCAGCAACACGGGGTTGTTCAGGCTTTGCGCGAGTTTGATGTGGAACTCGCCGAGCAGATGAATCAACCGTTCATGGTCACCGCTGCGGTGTGCTTCATCCTCCAGCAACAGGTGATCGCGCAAGTCCTGGGTCACCGCGGTATCACGCCGGCGACAGAGTTCGCTGACGATGCCGATCTCGATCAAGCGCCGCGTTTCAAACAGCGAACGGATCTCTTCATCGCTGGGCAGCGATACCGACGCCCCCTTGTTGGGCTCGGTCGTCACCAATCCATCCGCCTCCAATTGCTTGAGCGCAGCACGAACCGACGTGCGGCTGACATTGAAAAGCTCCGCCAACGACGCCTCGCCGAGCTTCATGCCGGGACGCAACGAACGTTTGCTGATCGCCTCGTAAACCCCTTGGTAGACGCGGTCGACCGTGGTCTCGAGTTTCTTCTCGGTCATTTGAACACTCCTTTAGCGCTAAACAACCGGCCCCAGGCGATGAGCAGCCTTTGAAAAAGGGGGTTGCACAAGCAGATTAATCCGGTTATTTGTAGATTGCATCCAGATATTGCATACAATAATTAGAGGAATGCACCATTATGGGTCATCCAGTCGCAATCGAAGTGCGTAACGTCTCCAAGCGGTATTCCGACGATCCGGGGCTGGCTCCAGCCCTCGACAACGTTTCAGTCGACATTGCCGACAATGAATTCTTCACCCTGCTCGGCCCGTCCGGCTGCGGCAAAACCACCCTGCTGCGCACCATCGCCGGCTTCGAACACGTCAGCGATGGCGAGATCCGTCTGGCGGGCGAACCGGTCAATGATTTGCCGCCGTTCAAGCGCCGGGTCAACACCGTCTTCCAGAGTTACGCGCTGTTTCCGCACATGAGTGTCGCGCAGAATATCGCCTTCGGCCTCGAGATGCAGGGCCTTGATCACAAGGTTATTCCTCGGCGCGTCGATGAGATGCTGGCGCTGGTGCAGATGCAACACCTGGCCAAACGCAAACCCGCCGAATTGTCCGGTGGCCAGCAACAACGCGTGGCCCTGGCCCGGGCGTTGGCGCCGAAACCGAAAGTGCTGTTGCTGGACGAACCGCTGTCGGCGCTGGACCTCAAGCTGCGCAAAGAGATGCAGGTCGAACTCAAGCGCGTGCAGAAGGAAGCCGGGATCACCTTCATTTTCGTCACCCACGATCAGGAAGAAGCCCTGACGCTGTCCGATCGCATCGCGGTGATGTCCGCCGGCAAGATCCTGCAGATCGGCACGCCGAACGATATCTACGAACGGCCGCAGCATCAGTTCGTCGCCCAGTTCATCGGCGACATCAATTTCCTGCCCGGCCACCTCAAACGCGGTCAGCAGAACGAAAAACTCTTCGTGCCCAACGGCATGCCGGTGGAAATCCCCTGCCCGGCCCAGGGCTTCGACGGCAGCAATGTGCAACTGGCGTTCCGCCCGGAGCGTTCACAACTGGTCGAACCGGAGCAACCGCATCACCTGCGCGGCATCATTGAAGCGGTGTTGTACGTCGGCACCGCAACCCTCTACCAATGCCGCTTGAACAACGACATCAAGGTCATGCTGCGGGAAAACAACGAAGGCCTGAACCGCGGTCGCGCAGTCGGTGATCGCGTCGCGGTCAACCTGCCACCCCACGCCTGCCTGTTGATGGAGGCCTGAGATGAGCGTCAGCAGCACTTCTCCCGCTCTCAACCGCGCGCTGTTGCTCAGCCCGGTGGTTCTGACTTTGCTGGCGCTGATCGCCATTCCGCTGGGCATCATGGGCTACATCAGCCTGTTGCCGCGCAACGTGTATGGCGGTGTCGACTGGCAGGCCAACTGGCAGTTGCAAAGCTACGTGCAGCTGTTTTTCCAGGAAGGTTTCGACGGCGAACTGGAACTGAACTGGGTCTATGCCCAGGCGCTGTTGCGCTCGGTGTTCCAGGCCGGCGGCACGACGTTGCTGTGCTTCCTGTTCGGTTTTCCGGTGGCGCTGTGGATGTCGAGCCTGACCCCGCGCCGGCGCAACCTCATGGTCCTGCTGATCACCATTCCGTTCTGGACCAACCTGCTGATCCGCAACTACGCGTGGCTGATCATCCTGCGCGAGCATGGCTGGGTTGCCCAGAGCCTCAACGCGCTGTTCCCGCAGGCGGGCGGCATCACTCTGCTTTACAACGACTTCGCCGTCAGCGTCGGTCTGGTCTACAGCTTCCTGCCATTCATGATTCTGCCGATCTACTCGACCCTGGAAAAACTCGACTGGCGCCTGGTGGAGGCCGCCTACGACCTGGGCGCCAATCGCTGGCACGCACTGAAGCGAATCATCCTGCCGCTGTCGATGCCGGGGGTGATTGCCGGCGCGTTGCTGGTGTTTGTGCCGAGCCTCGGCGCCTTCATCACCCCGGCGATTCTCGGCGGCGGCAAGACGCTGATGATCGGCAACCTGATCCAGCAACAGTTCGGCACCGCGCGCAACTGGCCGCTGGGCAGTTCGCTGTCGTTCCTGTTGCTGGGGATTCTGCTGCTGTCCCTGGTGCTTTACGCGCTCTATAGCCGCAGCGCCGCCAAAACGCTTCGTCGGGGAGCCACCGTATGATCGCCCTGCACCTGAAAAAACTGCCGCTGACCCGCGAAGTCAGCCTGCTGATCCTGGCCTATCTGTACGTGCCGATCTTTGTGCTGATTGCCTACAGCTTCAACGCCAATCGCTCGGCGACGGTGTGGACCGAGTTTTCGTTCGCCTGGTACGGGCGGATTCTGGCCAACCCGTCGATCCAGACAGCGGCGCTGAACTCGATCATCGTCGCCAGCATCGCCACGGTTTGCGCCACGGCCATTGCACTGCTCGCGGCGCTGGCGACTTACCGGCCGTTCTACGGGCAGAAGATGGTCGAGGGCGGGATCAACCTGCCGCTGATCCTGCCGGAGATCGTCACTGCCGTGGCCACGTTGCTGCTGTTCATGGCGCTGGGGATCAAGCTCGGTTTGCTGACGGTGATCGTCGCACACATCGGCTTCTGCATTCCGTTCGCTTACCTGCCGATCCGCGCGCGTTTGAACGACCTGGACAAAAGCCTGCTGGAAGCGGCGAACGATTTGTACGCCAACCCGTGGCAGGTATTCCGCCGGGTGACGTTGCCGTTGTTGTGGCCGGCGGTGTTGTCCGGCTCGGTGCTGGCATTCGTGGTCAGCCTCGACGATTTCATCATGACGTTTTTTGTGGCCGGCCCCGGTTCGACGACGTTGCCGGTGTACATCTTTTCGGCGATCAAGGCCGGCGTGACGCCGGAGATCAACGCGATCTCGACCCTGATGCTGGTGATTTCCATCGTGCTGGTGGTGCTGGCCTTCTGGCTGGGACAGCGCGGCAAACAACAATAATCCTGGAGCGTTCTTTTATGAATCTGAAAAGCATGCGGTATGGCGTCGCCGGTCTGGCCCTCAGTTGCTTCACTGTTTTTACCGCGCAGGCGGCCGAGCCCAAGGAACTGTTCTTCTACAACTGGACCGATTACTACCCGGTGGACCTGCTGGCCAAGTTCGAAAAAGAGACCGGCATCAAGGTCACCATGGACGGCTACGACAGCAACGAAACCCTGCTGGCCAAGTTGCAGGCCGGCGGCGCGGCGTATGACGTGATCGTGCCGTCGCAGTCAATCATGCGCACCCTGATCAATCAGGACCTGCTGCTGGAAATCGACGCGTCGACCCTGCCCAACTTCCAGTACGTCAAACCGGCATTCCGCGACCCGAGTTTCGACCCTGGCCGTAAGTTCTCGGCGCCATACCTGTGGGGCACCACCGGGTTTTCCTATGACAGTGCACGTGTGCCGGGCGGCAAACTCGACGACTCGTGGAAAGAGTTCTTCGAACCGCGCAAGGAACTGCAAGGCCAACTCGCCGCCCTCGATACCTCCAGCAGCGTGATCAATGCCGCCAGCCATTATCTGAACGTCGACGAGTGCAGCGAAAACCCGCAGGACGCCAAGCGCATTCTGGAACTGCTGCAAAAGCAGAAACCGTTCCTGAAGATGTACAGCTCGGACAACACCGTCGACCGCATGGCCTCCGGCGAAGTGATCATGATGCAGAACTGGAACGGCTCCACCGCCCGCGCCACATTGCAGAAGAGCACGATCAAATACGTGTATCCGAAAGAAGGCCTGGCGATGTTCCAGGACAACTTCGCCGTGCCCAAAAGCGCCCCGCACCCCGGCAACGCGAAGATCTTCATCGACTGGATGATGAAACCGGAAAACGCCGCCGCCGTGTCCAACGCCATCGCCTACGCCAACGGCATCCAAAGCGACAAGTTGATCGACGCCAAATGGCGGGTCATGGATGCGATCAACATGCCCGACGAGTTCGCCTCGCGCCTGCGCCCCGAGAAAGAGTGCAGCAACAAGGCGCGGGCGCTGCAGGACCGGATCTGGTCGAAGCTCAAGGGCTGATTGGCTGGCTTGAGACCGAGGCGCGGCCATCGCCAGCAAGCCGGCTCCTACAGGGAAATGCATTTCAAATGTAGGAGCCGGCTTGCTGGCGATGAGGCCCTTCCACACAACACAGAATTCGAGGTATGCAATGACCCAACCCCGCTGGCTGCGCAACGTGCGCCCCTACGGCTCCACCGCCGAAGACCTGCTGATCGAAAACGGTCTGTTCAAGCAACGTCGCCCGGCATCGTCCGCGGCCCTGACCGCCACCGACATCGACGGCCAGAACCAGCTCCTCACCCCGGCCCTGGTCGAAAGCCACGTCCACCTCGACAAAACCCTCTGGGGCCAACCCTGGCGCCCGAACAGCGCCGGACCGACGCTCAAGGATTACATCGCCAACGAGCGCCGCGTGCTGCGTGACGTGAAAAGCCCTATCGCCGAACGCGCCGGCGCCCTGCTGGAAAACTGCATTGCACGCGGCTCCCTGACCATGCGTTGCCACGTCGACATCGACCCGGATTTCGGCCTGCGCCATGTCGAAGCCATGCAACAGCTGCGCGAACGCTACCGCGACCTGATCGACCTGCAACTGGTGGTATTCCCGCAAACCGGCCTGATCAGCCGCCCTGGCACCGCCGCACTGATGCACGAAGCCATGGCCCTGGGCGTGGAAAATGTTGGCGGTCTCGACCCGTGCGGCATTGACAACGACCCCGTCGCCCAGCTCGATTTCGTGTTCAAACTGGCCAGCGAATTCGACCGTGGTGTCGACATTCACCTGCACGACAAAGGTGAACTGGGCCTGTGGCAAATCGCGCTGATCGCCGACTACACCGAGCATTACGGGCGTCATGGTCGGGTAATGATCAGCCATGCGTATTGCCTCGGAATGCTGCCGTGGAGCCAGGTCAAACCGGTGGCCGAACGGCTGGCGGCGCTGGGAATTTCGCTGATGAGTTCGGCACCCGCCGACTGCGCGGTACCACCGTTCCTTGCATTGCGCGAGGCCGGGGTGAATGTGTGCCTGGGTTCCGACGGTATTCGTGACGCCTGGTCGCCCTTGGGCAACGGCGACATGCTGGAACGGGCGATGCTGCTGGCGCTGCGTTTCGACTTGAACAAGGACGAGGAGCTCGCGGCGGCGTTTGCAGCGGCGACCGTGAATGGCGCGCTGGCGTTGGGCTGTGAAGATTTTGGCGCGGAGGTCGGTCAACCGGCGGACTTCCTGTTGATGCCGGTACAGACGCTGGGTGAAGCCGTGGTGTCGCGGCCCGTGCGCCAGGTTTATCGGCGCGGCGAGTTGATAGCCGCGGGTGGCCGACTGCTGGACAGCCGCTTGTGAAATGCATCGGCCTGAAAAGCAGCTGCGTGGTCGGTTTCGACGGCACGCAACATGTGCTGTGGCGCGACGGCGAAGTGGTGTTCGAAGGCTCGCGCATCGTGTTTGTCGGCAGGGATTATGCCGGCCCGGTGGATCAGTGGATCGATTACGGCAACGCGCTGATCGGTCCCGGTTTCATTGATCTGGATGCACTCGGCGACCTCGACTCCACGGTGCTGACCCTGGACAACGGCGATGAACGCGACATGGGCCGGATGTGGTCCGAAGACTATCTGGCCGGCGGTCCACGGGAGAGTTACACCGCGGATGAAGAAGTCTTCAAGTACCGCTACGCCTTCACGCAGCTGATCCGCAATGGCATCACCACCGCCATGCCGATCACCTCGATGTATTACCGCGAGTGGGCCGAGACCTACGACGAATTTGCTGCGGTGGCCAGTGTGGCAGCCGAGCTGGGACTGCGGACTTACCTTGGCCCCTGCTACATGAGTGGCATGAGTTACTGGCGCGCCGATGCAAGCCTGGGGCATCACTGGGATGAAGCCCGGGGCATGGCCGGGCTCGACGCGGCTGCGCGGTTTTTCGAGGACTTCGACGGTGCACATGACGGTCTGATTCGTGGCGCGCTGCTGCCGGATCGCATTCAGACCTGCACCCCGGCGCTGCTGCAACGCACCGCCGCGCTGAGCCGTGAGCTGAACGCACCGATGCGTTTGCATTGCTGTCAGGGCCTTGGCGAAGTGGCGATGGTCGAGCAATTACGCGGTGTTTCGCCGCTGGCGTGGCTGGAGCAATGGGGTCTGCTGACACCACGCAGCCTGCTGCCCCACGGCATTTACACCCACGGTGATGAAGACCTGCAACGGGTGGTGAATGGCGGCGCGAGCCTGGTGCATTGCCCGGTGGTGTTTGCCCGGGACGGCGAGGCGCTGAACTCGTTCGGGCGCTATCGGGCCAAGGGCATCAACTTTGCGCTGGGCACTGACACCTGGCCGGCGGACTTGCTGGACAACATGCGTCAGGGGTTGAACATCGCTCGCTTGATGGAGTGTGGTAGTTCGTTGACCAGCACGCTGGACATGTACAACGCTGCCACCCTCGGCGGCGCCAAGGCGCTGGGGCGTGATGACCTCGGCCGACTGGCGCCGGGGTGCAAGGCCGACATCACGGTGTTCAGCCTTCGCGGCCTGCATTTGGGGCCGCTGTTCGATCCATTGAAAAACCTCGTGCTGGCCGGGCGCGGTGACGACTGCATCGCCAGCTACATCGATGGCCGCTGCGTGATGCAGGACGGCCAGGTTCAAGGCGTCGACTACCCCGCCCTGCAACGCCAGGCCCAACGACAATTCGAAACACTGATGCGCAGCCACAGCGATCGGGCCTTTGGCCAACCGGACTGGAAAACCCTGTTCAAACCGGCCATCCCGTTCGCCGACGACTACAGCGCGCACGCGCCACTGAGCGCAATGAATCCCCTACTCTAGAGATTTCTGCCCATGCAAAGCTTCGACTTCAGCACCCTGAGTGCGCGGGACAAATACAAGATTCTGATCGGCAGCGTGGTGCCTCGCCCCATCGCGTTGGTTACCACGATTGATGGCGAAGGACGGATCAACGCCGCGCCGTTCAGCTTCTTCAATGCGCTGTCGGCCGACCCGCCGATCCTCGCACTGGGCGTTGAGAACTACGGCGACCAAAGCCCCAAGGACACCACCCGCAATATCCAGCTCAATCAGGAATTCACCGTCAACATCGTCAGCGATGCGTTGGTGGAAGCGATGAACGTCTGCGCCGTGCCCTTCGCTCCCGGCTTCGACGAACTGACCGCCGCCGGCCTCACGGCCATTCCCGGCACCACGGTGAAATGCCCGCGCATCGGCGAGGCGCCCGTGGCGCTGGAGTGCCGACGGATGATGGCGCTGTCTATCGGGCAGTCGCGGGAGATCATCTTCGGCGAAGTGCTGATGGCCCATGTGCGGGATGAACTGATCGACCCGAAAACCCTGTACATCGATCAGCTGGGGCTCGATGCGATTGGGCGGATGGGTGGACATGGGTATGCGCGTACCCGGGATTATTTCGATTTGCCGACCCGGTCGTTGCAGGCGTGGACGGACGCGCCGGGCGGTGGCGAGCGGTTTTGGCCAGAGGCTAAATAATCAGAAAGTCACCACAACCTGTAGGAGCCGGCTTGCTGGCGATGGCGTCATCACGGCCACCACCGCTTCGCCAGCAAGCCGGCTCCTACAGGTTCAGTGTTGTGCAGAAAATTAACGGCATGATCCTTCAATGGAAATCCCGGCTGCGCACGTTGATGCCGTCAAGTAGCGGGCTCAAGTCGCTCAAACGCCCGGCAATCAAATGCCGCACCTCGCCTTCCTTCTCCCAGCGCCCGTCGACCTTGAGCAACTGCGATCCCACCAACACCTGTCGTTGCCGGTCAGCCAGGTCGCGCCAGACCACCACGTTGACGTTGCCGAACTCGTCCTCAAGAGTGACGAAGGTCACGCCGCTGGCGGTGCCCGGACGCTGTCGACCGGTCACCAGCCCGGCGACGCTGACCGGTCGGCCATGCTCGACCTCCAGCAGCTCCTTCGAACTGCGGCAGCGTCGGGCTTTCAATTCGCCGCGCAACAGGGCCAGCGGATGCGGACCGAGGGTAGTGCCGAGGCTGTTGTAATCGGCCAGCAGGTCTTCGCCGACCGTGGGTTTTGGCAACGCCACCGCGTCCTCTTCCTGGCTCGGCAAACCGGCGAACAAACCCAATTGTTTCTGCACCCCCGCCACTTCCCAGCGCGCCCGATGCCGGTCACCGGCCAGCCCTCGCAATGCGCCGGCGTCGGCCAGTTGCTCCTGCGCACGGGCATCGAGCCGCGCCCGTTCGCCAAGGTCGGCGATGTCGATAAATGCTCCCTTCGACCTCGCGATTTCGATACGCCGCGCATCGTCTTCGCGAAAACCCTTGATCATCCGCAGCCCCATGCGAATCGCCGGCTGCGCGCCGATAATCGGTTCAAGGCTGCAATCCCAGTCGCTGGCGCGCACGTCCACCGGGCGAATCTGCAAATGATGCCGACGAGCGTCCTGCAGAATCTGGTCCGGGCTATAGAAACCCATGGGCCAGCTGTTGATCAGCGCACAGGCGAAGGCCGCCGGCTCGTGGCATTTCAACCAGCAACTGGCATAGGTCAGCAAGGCAAAACTGGCGGCGTGGGACTCGGGGAATCCGTAGCTGCCAAAACCTTTGATCTGCTCGAAAATCTGCGCGGCGAACTCCGGCGTATAACCGTTTTTCTTCATTCCGGCGGCCAGGCGTTCCTTGTGTGGCTCGAGGCCTCCGTGGCGTTTCCAGGCGGCCATGGAACGGCGCAACTGATCGGCTTCGCCGGGGCTATAGTCGGCGGCGACGATGGCAATTTGCATGACCTGCTCCTGAAACAACGGCACGCCGAGCGTACGTTTGAGTACGGCTTCCAGTTCCGGTGACGGGTAAGTCTCAGGCTCCTGTTTGTTTCGCCGTCGCAGGTACGGGTGCACCATGCCACCCTGGATTGGCCCCGGCCGAACGATCGCCACCTCGATCACCAGGTCATAAAAATTCCGGGGTTTAAGCCTCGGCAGCATCGACATCTGTGCCCGGGATTCGATCTGGAACACGCCGATGGTGTCGGCACGGCCAATCATGTCGTAGGTTTGCGAGTCTTCGGGGGGCACCGTCGCCAGGCTCAAGTCCAGGTCGCGATGACGGCGCAGCAGATCGAAACAACGGCGAATCGCGCTGAGCATGCCCAACGCAAGAATATCGACCTTGAGCAAACCGACCGCATCGAGATCGTCCTTGTCCCACTGAATGATGGTGCGTTCGGCCATCGCCGCGTTTTCCACCGGCACGAGGCTGTCCAGCGGCTGCTCGGAAATGACGAAACCGCCGGGGTGCTGGGACAGGTGCCGGGGGAAACCGATCAGTTGCCCGGTCAGGCTCAGCACCCGGCGCAACACCGGGCTGTCGGGATCAAAGCCCCCTTCACGCAGGCGTTCCACGGGCGGCGTTTCATCACTCCAGTGACCGCAGCAGTCGGCCAGGGCATTGATCTGATCCGGTGGCAAACCCAGCGCCTTGGCCACATCGCGCACCGCACCCGCCGAGTGATACGTGCTGACCACGGCGGTCAGCGCCGCGCGGGTCCGGCCATAACGCTGGAACACATACTGCAAGACTTCCTCACGGCGTTCGTGCTCGAAGTCCACATCAATATCCGGCGGCTCGTTGCGCTCCTTTGAAAGAAAGCGCTCGAACAACAGCGTGGTGCGATCCGGATCGATTTCCGTGATCCCCAACGCGAAACACACTGCCGAGTTGGCGGCTGAACCGCGTCCCTGACAAAGAATGTGCTGGTCACGGGCAAACCGGACAATGTCGTGAACCGTCAGGAAGTAACTCTCGTAACCCAGTTCGGCAATCAGCTCCAGTTCCTTGTCGATCTGCTTGAGTACCTTGGTTTGCGGGCCTTTTGGCCAACGCCATGCGATCCCCTCGTCGGTCAAATGACGCAGCCAGGACGTGGCCGTCTGCCCCTGCGGCACCAGCTCGCGGGGATACTGATAACGCAACTGGCCAAGATCAAAGGTGCAACGCCGGGCAATGGTCAGCGTTTCATCGAGCAACGCTTGCGGGTAGATCGATTGCAAGGCATCGAGGCTGCGCAGATGCCGCTCGCCATTGGGGTGCAGGCGCAATCCGGCCTCGGCCACCGACAGGTGATGACGGATCGCGGTCATGGTGTCCTGCAAGGCGCGTCGGCCACGGGTGTGCATGTGCACATCGCCGCTGGCCACTGCCGGGATTCGCAATTCCCGCGCCAGCGTCAGCAATGCGCTCAATCGCCCGCTGTCGTCCTGGCCGCGATGCAGCTGGACCGCCAGCCACAGGCGCTCGGCGAACGTCTGTTTCAGCCAGTGGCCGCTCTGAAAATCATCGACCGCATCCGGCACCCACAACACCAACAGCCCCGGCAACGGCTCGCTGAAATCCTCCCGCAACACCTGATACTGGCCTTTGTGCGTGCGCCGCCGTGCCCGGGTAATCAGCCGACACAGGTTTTGATAGCCCTCAAGGTTCGCCACCAGCAGCACCAGTTTCGGGCCGTTCTCGATGCGCACTTCACTGCCGATGATCAGCGGCAGTTCTACGGATCTGGCCGCTTGCCAGGCGCGGACGATGCCCGCAAGGGTGCATTCATCGGTGATCGCCAGCGCCTGATAGCCCTGTTTTTTCGCCCGCTGAAAGAGTTCAAGGGCGCTGGAAGCACCGCGCTGGAAACTGAAGTTCGACAGGCAGTGCAACTCGGCGTAGTCGATGCTCATGCGAACCAGCCCTGCAACCACAGCGGGCCGTCCTCACCGACTGCACGATAGGCCCAGCCCTGCTGGCCGGAACGGGTTTCGACCAGGTAGTAATCGCGGCGCACGTCGTCGCCGTCCCACCAACCGGACTCGATACGCTCCGGGCCCATGAGGATGCGCGTCGAACCTTCATGGACCGCCTGCGGTTCGGTCAGCAACCAGCCCGGACGCTGCACGCCCGGCATGTCTGCGCAACGCTGGCTGTCGGCACTGGCCTGCCACGCGCACTCCGGCCGGTGATCGGCCTGGAACCGCAAGCCATGCACCGCGTCATCCCCGAGCCGCGCGCGCAAGCGTTCGCGCAGTTGCTCCCAGGGCAAGGACTGCTGCGGGCGATCGTCGAACAATTCCTGATACTGGGGAACGAAGGCCGGCAAGTCTTCGGCGCGCAGGCGAAAACCGCGCACCGGCGCCTCGACCTGGACCTGTTCCAGGCGCCCTCGGGCCAGTTCGAAGAGCATTGCCGGATCGCGCTCGGCGCTGAGCAGGCCGACCTTGATCACGCTGTCCGGCAACCCGGCGTGCTCCAGGTGCAGGTCGAAACGCTGCACGCCGCTGTCGCGACCGCACAGGAACGCCGACAGATCGCCCGTCAACCGGCGTAACGGAAACAGCAGCGCCTGATGGGACTGCACGTCGAAATTGAGTTCGATGCGCACATCGAACCGGTCCGGCGGCAGGTAGAACGCCAAGGCCAGTCGCCGCGTGCCAAACAGAGCATCGAGGTGCTTGAGCACCTGAGACTCGAAGCGCCGGGCCAGACTCTGCCGCGGCAACGCCTGCACCTGGCTCAAGGTACGCAGCCCCATGCGCGACAACGCCGTGGCGACGCTGGCCTCCAGCCCGACCCGGTCGACGGGCAATTGCCCCAGATGATGCTGCAAGGCCTGATCGTCGGGCACCACCAGGCCGTCATAGGCATTGGCCAGAATCCGCGCCGCCACCGGGTTCGGTGCCGCCACGATCCGATGCCGAAACCCCAGCTCGCCGAGTTCGGCGCGCAATCGCGCTTCAAGTTGCGGCCAGTCCCCGAACAGCCCCAGGCTGGACTCGATTTCAAATACCACCGCCCGCGGGTAATGCACGCTGACCTGGGAACTGAAACGGTAGGCCCACGCGGCGAGAAACTGCTGCCAGTGTTCGATCTCGGCAGCGTCGTATTCCGCCGTGAAAAAGCCTTTGCTCAATGCCTGGGCGGCGGTCATCGACTGACCGGGCCGCAAGCCCAGCGCCCGTGCCGAAGCGTTGACCGCCTGCAACACCCGACGCTGCGCCGGACCGGTCAGCAGCGCCAGTGGCTCATCGGGGTCGGCGCGCTGACGCAGTACCGCGTCCAGCGCCAATTGCGGGAAAAGAATGCACACCCAGCGCATGGCAACCTCAATGCCCCATGGGGAAGGCAATCGGCGCCGAACGGGCCAGCCCGCCCCGGCACTTGAGCACGCGCAATTGCGCAGGCCTGGCATCGATGGCGATGCGCAGGGCTGCGGGCGAAGGATTGATGGCTTCATTGATCGAGCGATAGGCGAACGCCAGGGTCGAGCCGGTTTCCGCCGCCACCTGCAAGCGCCGCAACGCCCGGTCATCAGCCTTGTGCGGCCAGCACAGCACCGCGCCGCAACTGCCCGAACGCAGGCATTGTTCCGCCGCCCACAGCGCATCGCGCTCGCTGGCCTGGATGATCGACAACTGGCGCAGATCGACCCCGGCGTTTTGCCAGGCTTGCGGGTACGGCACGTATGGCGGCGCCACCAGCACAATGCGTTCGCCCGCTGCCGACAGCCGCGCCAGCGCCGGCCACACCAGTTGCAACTCGCCAACGCCCTGCCCGGCCAGGAGAATTTCGGTCAACGCCGCTTCCGGCCAGCCACCGGTGGGCAACGCTGCATCCAGCGCGGCATGCCCGGTGGGTTGCGGGCTGACGGTCGGGGGCGCAGGCCGGCCTTTCCAGACCTGGCCGCCATTGAACAGCGTGTCCAGCGCAACGACGGCGCCCATCACCCTTGCCTCACCAGACCGCAGAACACCCCTTCGATGGCGAGGTCCTGATCGGGTTGAACGATGATCGGTTTGTAGGCCGGGTTACGGGGCAACAGGCGAACGGACTCGCCGACCCGCTCGAAACGCTTGATGGTCACTTCACCGTCGAGCCGCGCCACGACGATCTGACCGTTAAAGGCCTCGGGATTGCGGTGCACGCCCACCAGGTCGCCGTCGAGAATGCCGTCCTCGATCATCGAGTCGCCCGTGACCCGCAGCATGTAGTCCGGCACTCGGGAAAAAATCGAAGGATCAAGCAGCAACCGACTGTGCACCTCGGCATCGGCACCGATCGGCGCACCCGCCGCCACCCGGCCGAGAACCGGGATGTCCAGCAACTCGGGCCGCGCCGGTTGGCCGAGCAAGCGAATGCCCCGGGCCTGATGCGGATTGACCTCGATGAAACCGGCTTCGGTCAGCGCCAGCACATGCTTGCGCGCCACGCTGCGGGAGGCAAAACCAAAGGCCTCGCTGATTTCAGCGAGGCTCGGGGACTGGCCGTGCTCCGCGATTCGATCACGGATAAAGGTCAGGATGGCGGTACGGCGGGGAGTAAGATTCGTCATAGAGTACATTTGTACTCTTTCGGCTTTTTCCTGACAAGTACTTGTCTGTAGGAGCTGACGAGTTCTACAGGGGAGCCAAGCCACGTGAGGCCAGGAAGTCTGCGATGTAATCGATAAATGCCAGCACTTTCGCGGTCGCCCGCCGATGGCTCGGGTACACCGCCAGAATGTGCGCGCCAAAGCTGTCCGGATCGATGTCGTAGTCAGCCATTACCCGCACCAGCCGCCCGTCGGCAATGTACGGCGCGGCACTCCACAACGGCGTGTGCAGCAAGCCGCGCCCGGCCAGCGCGTTGGCCAGCAGCAGGTCGTAATTGTCGCTGCGCAAACGCGGCGCCGGCGGTTGTGGCAGGCTCAGACGCTGCCCGTCACGCTCGGCCCACCAGAATTCGCGGCTGAGCAACGGATGGCGATACAGCAGCCATTCGTGGTCATCGAGGGTTTGCGGCGTGACCGGCAATGCCTTGCGCGCCAGATACGCCGGGCTGGCGCACAACGCCAGGCGATTGCTGCCAACGACGCGGGCGATCAATCCCGGCAAATCGTCATGGCCTTCGCGCAACGCGAGGTCATAGCCGCTTTCCAGCAGGTTGACGAACTCATCGCACAGGTCCACTTGCAGATTGATCTGCGGGTATTGCTCCAGAAAACCGCCGCAGACCTGATCCAGAAAAGCCTGCCCATAGGCCAGCGGCGCGGTGATTTTCAGATTGCCACGCAAGCCATGCTGCAACTGCTCGATTTCCTCGCCGGCCTCGTCCAGTCGCTGCAATACCTGGCGCGCGGTTTCCAGATAGAGCCGCCCGGATTCCGTCAGCAAAATTCGGCGCGTACTGCGCTCGAACAGCCGGGCACCCAACTCGGCTTCCAGGTGATTGACCGCCTTGGTCAGGGCCGACGGTGTCTTGCCCAACTGCTCGGCGGCGCGACTGAAACTGCCCAGTTGCGCCGTGACCACGAACATTTTCAGTGCACCCAACTTGTCCATGCTTTTTCCATTCAGGCAAAAACGTTTTTCGTGAGCGAGGCGTTCTGCTGCGCCTAGTCAGCCACTAATCTGGCCATCAGACGCAATAACAAGGAAACATTCAATGAAAAGATTCATCCCGAATCTGTTGATGGCCGCCGTGAGTTTTGCCTCGATGGAAGCCATGGCAGCGGCCGACCTGGTGCTGCTCAATGGCAAAATTTTCACCGCCGACCGTGCCAACCCGAGGGTGCAGGCGCTGGCGGTGCAGGACGGCAAAGTGTTGCAGGCCGGCAGCGATGCGCTGATCAAAAACCTGATCACAGCTGAAACCAAAGTGGTCGACCTTGGCGGCAAGGCGTTGATGCCTGGCCTGATCGACAGCCATTCCCACGCGATTTTCGGCGGTCTGGAAATGGTCTCGGCCAACATGCAAGACGAGGTGGTTGACCTCGATGAGCTGGAAAAACGCCTGCGCGGCTGGCGGGATGACGGCAAAGCGAAACATGGCGATGTGTTGAGCGTGGCTGGCATGAGTTCGGCTTATTGGGCGCAGGCCGAAGCCTTTGGCAAAACATTCAACACGGGCGAATGGGCCAAGGTGCCCGTGGTGCTCACCGGCAGCGACCACCACACCGCGTGGGCCAATAACGCGATGCTCGAACGCGCCGGCATTGATGCCGCGCTGCTGAAAAATCTGCCGGACGCCGAGAAAGACACCATCGGCAAACTCGCCGATGGCCGTCCCAATGGTTTCGTGGTGGATGCCGGCTGGGACCGCGTCGCCTCGAAAATGCCGGTGCCGAGCGCCGCTGACATGCTCAAAGCCGCGCAATCGGCCGTGCGCTACAACAACAGCCTCGGCATTACCGCGTGGATGGACCCAGCCGCCAACGCCGCGCCCGGCGAACCGGTGTTCGCGCTCAACCCCACGGAAAAAACCGTCGGCGTGCTGCCCGTTTATAAAGCGCTGTCCGAAACCGGTGGTATGAGCGCCCACGTCGCCGCGCTGTTGGTGGCCAATCCGAAAAGCGTACCCGCCGATCTCGACACGCTGGACAAGGTCCGTCAGCAATTCCAGGGCATCCCCAACCTGTCCTTGCCCGGCGTCAAGATCTTCGCCGATGGCGTGATCGAATACCCGGCGCAAAGCGCGGCGATGATCGATCCGTACAGCAACTCGCACAAACAGGGTGAGTTGCTGATCGATCCGAAACATTTCGGTGAACTGGTCAGCGCCATCGATCAGCGTGGCTGGCGGGTGCACATCCACGCCATCGGCGACCGCGCGGTGCGTGAGGCGTTGAACGGCATCGCCCAGGCGCGCAAGGATCGCCAGAGCGGCGTGACGCATTCGATCACGCATCTGCAGATGGTTAATCCGAAAGAATTTGCGCGGTTCAAACCGCTCAATGTCATCGCTTCGATGCAATTGCTGTGGGCCACCGCCGACGACTACACGTTGGACATGATCAAGCCGTATGTCAGCGCCCTCGCCTTCCGCTATCAATACCCGGCGCACTCGCTGCTCAAACAGGGCGCGACCATCGCCGGCGCCAGTGACTGGCCGGTGTCGTCGCCAAACCCGTGGAACGCCATGGCCCAGGCCATCACTCGCGACGGCCCGTTGGGCGTGCTCAACGCGTCTGAACGTCTCGACCGCGAAACCATGTTCTACGCCTACACCCTGAACGCCGCGCGCACTATCGGCCTGGAGAAGCAGATCGGGTCGCTGAGCCCCGGCAAGCAAGCCGATTTCATCGTGCTGGACCGCGACGTGTTCAGCGTCGACAACAAAGCCCTGCACGACACCCAAGTGCTGCAAACCTGGTTCGCCGGCCGCGAAGTCTACGCCCCCGCCCTCTAAGAACAATCACCTGAGACCCCTGCCCGCCCCCGCGCTCGTCGCCGGGGTTCGGCGCAGCCTTGCGCAAAAAAACTGCCCCTGACAACCACAATAAATAACGGGACGCTACCCATGAAAGCTTTCACCCTGTTCGCCCTCGGTTCCTTGAGCGTGCTGCCCTTGAGCAGTCAGGCGATGCCCTTGAATGACGACTTCGCCCTGCTGGCCGACGTGACCCTGGCCAGCGATTACCGCACCCGCGGCATTTCCCAAACCCAGAATGATCCTGCCTTGCAGGCCAGCGTCACCCTGGCTCACAGCAGCGGCCTTTACGTGGGTGCCTGGAGTTCCAACGTCGATTTCGGCGGCGGACTGAAAACCCGGCAGGAAGTCGACTACTACGCTGGCTGGCTCTGGCAAGCGACCGATGCGGTCAGCCTGGACCTCGGCTACCTGAAATATACCTACCCGAAAGAAAGCCAGTTCAATCAGGGTGAGACCTACGCCATCCTCAGCGTCTACGGAGTGAAGCTCGCGGCTTATTACTCCGACGATGCGCCGGGCATCGATAGCAAGCAGAGCTCGCTGTACAGCTATGTTGGTTACGAAACGGAGTTGCCTTTCGACACAGGCCTGAAACTGCGATACGGCAACATGGATTTCAAGGACCCGTACCTGTACTCGACGTCGGGCGATGCGCAAGGCTCGTACCGCGAATGGGAAGTCAAACTGACCCACGAACTGGCCGGTGTGCTGCTGGGCTTGAGTTACATCGACACCGACCTGTCGAAAAGCCAGTGCGCCAGCAATTGGGGGTTTGATGATGTGTGCAGTGCCACTGTGGTGGCGAGTGTCAGCAAATCCTTCTGACCCACACAGATTTCCCCTGCAGGAGCCGGCTTGCCCGCGAAGGCGTCAGTGCAGTCCCCTTCGCCAGCAAGCCGGCTCCTACAGGGGAAGGCGGTGTGGCTGTTGAGGGGTTACCAGGTCAGCACCGCCTCCACTGCACAGGTGTCGGTGTCGTGGCCATTGATTTCGAACGGGTTGTACTCGTCCACCATGCTGCTTGGTAGCGGGCAGGCGGTTCGATGGGATCGAGATCTGGCAGACACCGCATTCTGTGTAGGAGCCGGCTTGCTGGCGATGAGGATTATCAGCCACCCTCATTGTTGCCTGACCCACCGCTATCGCCAGCAAGCCGGCTCCTACAGGGGAAGGCGGTGTGGCTGTTGCGGGTTACCAGGTCAGCACCGCCTCCACTGCACAGGTGTCGGTGTCGTGGCCATTGATTTCGAACGGGTTGTACTCGTCCACCGTGCTGCTTGCTAGCGGGCAGGCGGTTCGATGGAATGAGATCTGGCAGACACCGCATTCTGTGTAGGAGCCGGCTTGCTGGCGATGGCGATTGTCAGCCACCCTCATTGTTGCCTGACCCACCGCTATCGCCAGCAAGCCGGCTCCTACAGGGGAAGGCGGTGTGGCTGTTGCGGGTTACCAGGTCAGCACCGCCTCCACTGCACAGGTGTCGGTGTCGT